>Ga0123335_1001937_pt1 | contig 32258 bp, 36 predicted proteins | sample BiotimSIPDNA_2_FD_89707 | JGI IMG/M metagenome (GOLD analysis project Ga0123335, IMG submission 89707) | Anaerobic biogas reactor microbial communites from Washington, USA - Biogas_R2 time_0 SIP DNA | ecosystem: Engineered > Bioreactor > Anaerobic > Unclassified | place: Washington, USA... | reverse complement strand
GGTTAAAAGCATAAGCAGCAGCGACATGGAAAAACTATCAAGAGCAACAGGCGGCGCAATTGTTGCAAGCGTCAAAGACCTAAATGCAAACGTGCTGGGAAAAGCGAAGCGTGTTGAAGAAGTAAAAATCGGCGACGACAAACTCCTCTACATCCGCGACTGCAAAAACCCCAAAGCCGTAACAATCGTTATCCGAGGCTCATCCAACAACGTCATCGACGAAGCAGAACGCAGCTTACACGACGGTTTATGTGTAGTTCGCAATGTCATCGAAGATGGTAAAATCGTTGCAGGCGGCGGCGCACCAGAAGCAGAACTAGCCAAAGGTTTACGTGCTTTTGCAGTTAAAGTTGGCGGAAGACAGCAGTTAGCTGTTGAAGCGTTTGCTGAAGCAGTTGAAACAGTGCCCTTAACATTGGCAGAAAACGCTGGCTTAGACCCTATAGACATCATGGTTGCACTACGCTCTGAACATGAAAAGAAAGACAGCAAATACATGGGCATCGACATTAACACTGGCAAAATCATTAACATGTGCGATAAAATGATAATTGAACCACTACGAGTAAAGCAGCAAGTGATTAAATCCGCAACTGAAGCCACAAACATGATACTGAAAATCGACGATTTAATAAGTATCAAAGGCGCAGGCGGAAAAATGCCTCCAATGCCCCCAGGAGGAATGGGTGGAATGGGAGGTATGGGTGGCATGGGCGGAATGCCCTATTAAAACAAAAAATCTCCTTTCTTTTATTTTAAAAAACTAAAGAACCTTAATTACTTATTTCTTGAAAATCTGACAAATTTCCTGCTTGCAGGAAACATATTGCTTACTAAAAAGCCTCTAAGCTGTTGTTCTTGCCCTTTTTGGGTCATAAAAAACCTGCCTTCTGCAGTTCTGCCAACTAAGCCACTTTCCTCCATGGTGTCAAGCGCTTCTTTGAAATCGAGCTCTGTTTCTTCAAATGGGGCAGCGGATTTTTCGTTGAACGCTTTTTTGTCGCTCAAGGTTGCTTCTATTTTGTGCCTTGTGTTTCTAAATACACCTATGTTTTCTTCCATGTTATTTATTCCCCCAATGTTGACTGTTGCGGTTTTCTTTGAACAGTCCTTTCATGTAATAGCCTCTTATTCTAATAAATCTTACTACTCAATATACTCAATCAATATTCCCCGTCAATCCAAAAAAATAATAGCATCAAACAACAATCATTCAAAGAAAACCACATGAAACACGTCAAAATCACAGCATTCGACTGCCCCGACGCATGGTTCAAAGCACTAAACAACATATGGAGCCAAGGCGAAACCTTCAAAGTTGGCTATGGCTCAGAAGTAACTGAAACAAAAAAACTCAACTTATCCATCGAAATCACATGCCCAGAGAACCGACCGTTAGTCGCGGATAAAGCTCCATGCGACATGAAGTACGTGCAATGGTACGCTTTGACTTACCTATGGTGCGGTGAAGGAAAAATCGACGAAATCTACACTTACGGCAGCAGACTCCGTGACCCTGTTAACCAGATTGACGAGGCTATAGAGCGTTATGTTCAGGAAATTCAAGACCGCCAAGTAACCATGGTAGTTAGGCTTCCAAGCGATATCCACAAGTTCAGGGAAGGAACCAAAGAGCGGCATGAACCACCATGCTTAAGCCTAATTGACACAGAAATTCTCGACAACCACTTGCATTTGACCTGTTACTTCCGCAGTTGGGACGCATACGCTGGATTACCAGCCAACATTGCAGGACTGCAGCTTTTCAATGAAGCCTTCGTTAATGAAATCAACGAACGAGCAAACCTTTCTTTGAAAACGGGCAAACTGATTTTTCACTCAAAAAACTGCCACATATACCAACGCCAATATAAACTTGTGGAAGAACTTTTGACGCCCAAGGATGGCTCTAAAAACCTGCGCATGACAAAAGCTTTGAGGGAAAACGAAAAAGAGAGCTAAACCATCTTTTTTATTGCGTAGTTGAGGTTTTCCCAAGCAGTCATGCCGCCGAAAACGTTGCTAACATCCCTGAAGCCTGCTCTTTCAAGTAGGCTGATGGCGATGCTTGTTCGGTTTCCCACGGAGCAAATAACGGCTAACGGTTTATCCCTCGGCAACGTGTGGGCTTGATTTGGAATGTCAGCGAAGAACATGAGTTTTGCGCCTTCAATGTAGCCGTCTTCTTTCCATTCGATTGGTTTTCGAACATCAAGCAACGTGACTTCCGCTTTAGCCATCTTTTCTTTGAGGTCAAAAACCGACATGGTACCAGTATGGTTTATTGGTTTTCCCGCTTCTTGCCAAGCATTCATTCCGCCACAAAGGTAACCGCACATATTATCAAATCCTAGCCTGCGAAGTCTTGCAGTTGCTTTTTTAATGTCGCATTTACGTTCAAGTATGAAAACGATGTATTGGTCTATGTCTAGTAGCCAGCCGGGGTAAACGCTTGTGCCTTTAAGCCAGATGCTAAGTGAATTGGGGATATGTGACCCAGCGTAAGCGTAAGGGTTTCTTGTGTCCATTACAGTCATGTTGTGTTGCTGCATTTCCTCTTCAAAGACCTGAAGGGATAGAGGCTTAGGGTGCGATAGCTCGCTTAGCAAAGGTGGACCGTTAAGGTTGAGCTCTTCCATGCTTTTGAAGTAGTGTGGCACCACAAGCTCAAGGCTCAATGCTTTCCTGATGAACTCTTCCTTGCTCAGTTGCAGGTAAGGATTCGTTTTTTTCTCGTACCCAATGGTTGTGGGCTCCTGATTTGTTATGCCATGTCCACAGACGCTTCCTTGCCCATGTGCTGGGTAAACAAGCACGTGGTCGCCCAGAGGCAGTAATTTTTCGTGTAGACTATCGCGGAGTTTTTCAGCTTGGGCTGGCTGGGCTGGTTTGCCGTAAAGGTCAGTACGTCCAACCGAACCTGCAAATAGAGTGTCGCCCGTGAAAACCATTAACGACTCATTACTTTCTGGGGGATAAACAAGGTAACTCAACGACTCGTTCGTGTGCCCTGGCGTATATAGCGCTTTGATTTTTATGTCACCGACATTTAAGACGTCGCCATCAGATAGGTTATGTTCGCCATACTTGAAGTCTAAAACGCTACTATGACCAATCTCCGCTTCTGTCATGTTTTGCAGTTCAAGCGAACCTATAACATAGTCTTCGTTTCGGTGAGTTTCAAGAATGTACTTGATTTTTGAGCATTCTGCCGCTGCAAGCTGGGTGTAGATTTCGCAGTCGCGTCTTGGGTCAATAACGACTGCTTCGCCGTTGTCAGAGAAATAATAGCTGTTGTGGGCTAAGCCTTCAGATTTAACCGTTTGGAGTTTCATAGTTTGACTCCCAGAAGTGTTATAAAAAAGATATAATGCTTTAGTGATTTATTCCTTTCCAAAACCTGAAACTGCATGATTAACTCTTTATAGCGCAAGTTAACAATGCATTAATCAGAGGCTAATGCATTGGGTCACACTATAGCATCTTGGAAAACTCTTGAAGACTTAATGATTTTCTTAAAACAAAAAAATATTGATATTCCCCCAAACATTGTCGGCGATTTACGAACAGCCAAATCCATGATACAGTTAAGCTACATGGAAGGCAACCGAGAAGATGCAATAAAGAAAACAGAGGAATACACAGCTAACGTTGAAGCATTCTTGATAAGTGAAGCACAGAAGATTTTAGCGCCTGAAGCTGTTGATGATTGGCTGAGGCGTTTAGAAAGCGCTGACTTTCAAGAATGCATAGAAAAGCCTGCTGTCGCAGAGAACAAATTTGTTGTTGGAGTTCCACGGGACCAGAAATGGGTTAGAGTTGAGCCAACGAGCACTTTTCCACCTGCACGCTTAGAAAAGCTTGCCGCTGAAAAGAATTTAACCGTTAACAAGCAGGTAGACGGAAAATTCGTTATCTACGGAAAGAAAGAAGACATCAGCGCATTCATTAAACAGATGACTGCAGAAAAACCCACGGCATAGCACAACTATAAAGTGTTGTATTAACAAGCCCTTTGTCTCTGTGCTATTACCCACACTTAGCTTGGCTGTTGAGCAGCAGTTTTACTGTTATGCAATTCAACCAGTCGTAAAAGCGTTTCCTTATAAATTTCAATGGCGTTCAGGTATTCATCGATTTCTATGTGTTCGTCAATAGTGTGGTCAAGATGTGAATCTCCTGGTCCGTATGTCACGATTGGCAAGCTCATTGCTTTTCCGAGAATGTTCATGTCGCCTGTTCCAGTTTTTCGAAGCAAAGTCGCAGGCTTATTTAGAACTTTGCGAACTGAAGATGATAAGATATGTACTAGTGGCGAAGCCTTGTTGATTTCGAAGGGTTCAACTGTGTCAAGTACGGTTGGTTTAATGCTGACTTTCGGATTTGCCTCTTGATAGTTAGCAATGATTTTCATCATTTTATCGTAAACCTGAGTGGTTGTAAACTGTATGGGCACACGAACATCAAGATTTAACTCTGCTTCAAATGGAATAACCGAGTTTCCTCTGCCGCCAACCATTCGAATCAAACAAACTGTGATAGCAGTAAACGGTGTCTCTTGAGGCTCTATCGATGGAAAAGTGCAGGCAGCCTTAATCGTCTCCCAAAGCTCATACGCCTTCTCGAGAGCGTTATCAAAAAGCCATGGGGTAGATGAGTGCCCTGTCTGCGTTTTAACAACAAGTTTTAGTTGAATTTGACCTTTGTATCCTATAGTGATGTTTTCTACACCGCTGGGTTCACCGAAAATAGCATAATCAGCTTGTATACCCTGAGTAATCAAATGACGAACGCCCTTGCTGGTTGCTTCCTCTTCAACCGCACTTACCACGAGAATTTCACCTTTAAATCCCGGTTCCTTAGCAGCTTGAACTGCTGCCATAATCATTGCCGCAAGTGGTCCTTTCGCGTCAACAGCGCCTCGAGCGTATATTTTGCCCTCTTCAAAGCGGAGGGGAATGTGGCCTGAAACTGTGTCCATGTGGCCGCAAAGAAGGATCACAGGTTCTCCTGAGCCGACGACGCCGATGACGTTGCCGATTGCGTCAATGCCTACTTCGAAGCCCATTCGCTTCATTTCTGCCGCTAGAAAGTTGGCTATGTCCTGCTCTTTGCCTGAGGGACTGTAAATTCCTAATAGGTTAGTTAGGAACCGTACTGCTTGATCTTTCATTTTGTTCTTCTCCTAAAGCTTCATCTAACACTTTTATTGCCTTGTCAATTTGCTCTTTAGTGATTACTAGAGGCGGTAACATGCGAACTACAGTTCGTCCAGCGTCAATAACGAGAACGCCCTTGTTTAGCGCTTTCATGATTACGCCGTAAACGTCATAACGTAACTCCATACCCAGCATTAAACCTAAACCGCGAACTTCTTTTATGATTTTATGTTTAGCCATTAAACCTTCCAGCTGCGTCTTGAAGTATTTGCCGTTGACTGCAGCGTTATCAGCAAGCTTTTCTTCGATTAGCGCATCGATGGCGGCGCATCCAGCGGCACAAACCAGCGGGCTTCCGCTGTAAGTAGTCGAGTGCTCGCCAATCTTGAAAGCGGACATAATGCTTTCTTTGGCAATTGTTATACCAATGGGTAAGCCTCCAGCAAACGGTTTAGCTAAGCACATGATGTCAGGAGTTACATTCCAGTTTTGGCAACCAAACAGTTTGCCTGTGCGTCCAAAGCCAGTTTGAACCTCATCAAAAATCAGCAAGACACCTTTTTCGTTGCAGATTTCTCTGACCGCTTGCAAGTAGCCTTCTGGTGGAACACGGATGCCGCCTTCGCCGCGGATTGGCTCCATGAGGACTGCGGCTGTTTTCTCGGTTATTGCTTCGCGGAGTCTGTCAGCGTTGTCTGGGGCGACATGCTTTATGTCTGGGATAAGCGGCTGGAATGGTTCACGGTATTTTTTATCCCAAGTCGCTGACAGGGCGCCCATGGTTTTTCCGTGGTAGCTGCCCATTAAGGCGATGATTTCGGTTTTGCCTGTGGCTTTGCGAGCAAGTTTTATGGCGCATTCAACGGTTTCTGCACCGCTGTTTGAAAGGAAGGCTTTATCGAGCCCGTTAGGCGTTATTTTGACTAGTTTCTCGATGAATTCTGCTCGTTTATCGTTGTAGTAGCAGCTGTGGCAGGTTATGAGTTGTTCAGCCTGCGCTTTTATGGCTGAAACGATTTTTGGGTGACAATGACCAAGTGCGCCTACGCCGTAACTGCTTGCGCAGTCAAGGTATTCTTTACCGTTAATATCCCACAAAAGCGCGCCTTTGCCGCGTGTAAACACGACTGGTTTTTTGGAGAAAACATTCGCTAAGTAGCGAGTGTCAATATCCATTACTTCTTTTTCATTCACTAGTAATCACTGTACCAACCTGATGATTCAACACTGAAGTAATCGGCTGCTTAGCCGTGCCAGAAGTTACGAGAACTTCTTTTACGCCTTGATTAAGCGCTTCTAAGCCTGCGTGAACTTTGGTGCTCATGCCGCCGCCGATTTTTGAGAGCACTTCTTTGACTTCGGTGGCTGCGATTTTGGGCACACGCTCGCCTTTAAGCATTAAGCCTTCAACGTCTGTGAGCAGAATTAGTTTGTCGGCTTTCAGTGCGCCTGCGACTATGGCTGCGGTTCGGTCGCCATCCACATTGAGGGGTTCACAGTCTTGGCTCAGTGCGATTGGGGTTACGATTGGCACGTAGCCTTTCTCAAGCAGCAAGCTTAGCAATTCAGTATTAACCTCTGTTATCTTTCCCGTGTAGCCGCCGTCGATGACTTTTTTGCGTCCACGCTCGTCAACAGCGATTAATCGAGTTTTGCGTTCTGCTTTTAGGATTGCAGCGTCAAGCCCGCTTAAGCCGACTGCAGAGATTCCTTGGCTTTGCAGGGCAAGAACGATTTGCTTGTTCATTTTGCCCGCCATAACCATAGTGTAGATTTCGATGGTTTCCTTGTCAGTGTAGCGGCTGCGGAATCCTTCTGGTGACATTATGAATTTTTGTTCTTTGCCCAGTTTAGAAGCGATTTCAGTGACTTCAACTCCTCCGCCGTGGACAAGGACAACTTTGTGCTCTTTCACGATTTCTTTTAGGTCAGCAACAAGGTCGCTTGATGCGCCTCCTTTTAGGATGCTTCCGCCCATTTTGATTACAAGCAACATAGCGGTCACATCGGGTGGAACCCAGTGCTCTTGAGGCCTGTGGTTTCGTCGATTCCCATGAGTATGTTTAGGCATTGAACGCCTTGTCCTGAAGCGCCTTTCACCATGTTATCGAGAGCTGAAAACATTATGAGGCGGTTTGCGTGTTCGTCGATTTCAAAGCCGACGTCACAGAAGTTTGTGCCCATGGTGATTTTTGGGTCAGGCAACTGGTATTGCCCCTTAAGGTATTTTACTAGGCGCACAAACGGTTCAGAACCGTACATGCCTCGTAGTGCCTTCCAGAGGTCCTTGCTGGCTACAGGTTGCTTGGGGAATGTGTGGATGGTTGCCAAGATGCCGCGGACAATGTTTACGGCGTGTGGTGTGAATGAGATTGTGATTTGTTCGTTTCCCAGAGCGTTTAATTCCTGTTCTACTTCGGCGATGTGGCGGTGACCAACTACTTTGTATGGACGAACGCCGTTAGAGCGTTCAGGATGATGAGAAGCGGGAGTGGGTTTGCTGCCTCCTCCAGAAGAACCAACCTTTATGTCCACAACGATTTTGTCTTTATCAATCAATCCAGCCTTCACTATTGGAGCTAAACCTAGAATTGCAGCTGTTGCTTCGCATCCTGCGCATGCAACGAGTTTGGCTTTTTTTATTTCTTCTCGATGGAGTTCAGGTAGACCATATGCGGCTTCTTTGAGCATTTCTGGGTGTGCATGCTTCCAGCCGTAGTATGTTTCGTAGTCAGCGGGGTTTTTGAGGCGAAAGTCAGCGCTCATGTCTATAACTTTCAATCCTGTTTCCAGCAGTTTGGGGACTAAGTTTACTGAGCCGCCATGTGGGGTTGCTGTGAAGATTAAGTCACAGTTTTTTTGAAGCTCATTCATGTCTTGCGGGACAAACTTGAGTTGTGTTAGCCCTCTAAGGTTAGGGTGTATGTTGAAGATGAATTCGCCTGCGCTTTGACGTGAAGTAACCATAGTTACCTCTGCTTGGGGGTGCATTAGAAGCAGTCGCAGGAGTTCTCCTCCAACGTATCCTGTGCCGCCGATTATTCCAATTCGCATCATTCACGTTTCCTCTCTGTTGATTATTTTTATTATTGGTCAATTAGGCTTTGGGCGCATTTTAAGAGTGGAACTGCCACGTTTAAGCCTGTTACGAGCCGAGTGTTTTCCCAGAATTCTGGGCAGGAGTTTGCCTCATGAAACACTAGGGCATCCTTGTTCTTTTCTATGCTTTCTTCAATTATGCTTTTAATCTTCTGGTAAGAATCTGAACTTGCGTATGTGTTAAAGGTTTGTTCCAACTTGCCATTCCACGCTTGGAAATCGGTTAGGCGTGTTTCGTCTGCTTTGACCTTTTGTACTGGGGCATACGCTTCAGCAGCTAGGTCAAGCTGAGACTTCAAGTAGTCATCATCTACCTGCTTGTTTTCTTTAACATCAGTCATTGCATCTAACGCGAAAATCCAAGAATCATTACCCTTGCCTAAAGTGCTAGCACATTTCACTGATAAATCCACCACGCTCTGAGGCAGTTCAGCTTCAAACACCAAGTTGCCAAGGAAAGTGTCTGTGCGGAAATCTTTGAAGCCTGCACGTGCGAGGGCTTTGTTATAGCAGACTGGCTGTTTTCCTTTTTCTTTGTAAACGATTATGCGCAGGTCGTAGAACCATTTCTGAACTAGTTCTTGAGCGACTACGCCGATGGGGTTGATTATGGTTGGTTTTGTTTCTTGAATGTTAGCGATGAGTTCGTCACGGTTCTTGGAGAGCATAATCATTTTGCCGTGCGTTCCAGCATCTGCTTTAATCACGATGCCTTCATCTAAGGAAATCTCTGCCTCAAACAAGTCAGCAATGTCTTTTTCATTATGAATTTCTTTTCCGTTCTTCATGAAATCCGAGGCATCGCATGGAACAAAAACCGTTTTAGGAATTGGTAAGCCTGCCTTCCAAAGGCTTAGCAAAGTGCGTAGTTTGCTGTAACAGGTGAATTCGACTTGAGAGGTGTTTAGTGTTTTTTTGCCAAGCATTTCCATAATGTAGGAGGCTTGGAGGCGCCGGTTTTTGCTCTGCGCACGGTTTAGCACAACTGCTGTACTGTTTAGTATGCTGGTGTAGTCTTTGCCTTTAGTTTTGGCAGTAAACCCTTCTTTGGATATGGCTAATGCGATTTTGCGGAATGGAATAAACGCCAAGTCAATGCCGAGTTGCTGTGCGGTTAATTTAATGCCGGCTTCGTCGTTTTCTGAACGCTCGTAGAGAAGGGCTATGCTCATCGCTTTATACTCCGTGATTTAGAAAATTGCTAAAAATTGAGGTTTCTCTTCAAATAAGAGGTTGTGTTTGTTGACTGTTTATTCGCCCCAGTCTTCGCCTTCAATAGTTAGTTCTTGTAGGTCTACGCATCCGCCTTTAACTTGTTTAACTTCTAGTTCTAGTCCGCAACCAGGGCAACTAACGATTTCTCCAGATTCTGTGTCTGCTGGGATGTCGAGTTCTGCATCACAATCGGGGCATTTTGCTTTGGCTATATTGTTTATTTTTTGGGGTTTGGTTGGTTCAATCATTTTCTGTTTTCACTTAACTTTTTTTAATTGGAAATGACTCTTTGATTAAATCTGGGTAACTTTTAAACATTGTGACTTAAATGTTACAGGTTGGATTTTAAATGTTCTATTTAGCACAAAAATTCATGGTGCAAATAGAATGCAAACATTAAAGTTGGCTCAATAACAAGGGAATATTGACGAAAAGCGGAACAATCAATCAAGCGTTAGTGTAGAAATCGTTAAATTTCTACGTTGACATTCATAGAACAGGCGAGCAGAAAATGGATGATATCGACCGCAAAATCATAAAAATCCTCAAAGATGACGGCAGAGCAGGCTACGTTGAAATCGGCAATAAAGTAAACTTATCTGAAGGTGCAGTGCGTAAGCGAATCAAAACTTTAACTGACGATGGTGTTATCCGCAGTTTTACGGTGAAGATAGGGGTTGCTGAAGGTTCCCAAGCTATAACGCTCTTAGCAACTAATCCGTCGTTTCCAACTCAGGAAGTTTCCAAGCGCATCCAAGAAATTCCTAATGTGGAAACCATTTATGAAGTTACAGGCGAGTATGACATTGTTGCAGTCATCAGCGGCATGAACGTTGTAGAAGTTAACGAGTGCATAGAGAAGATTCGCCGGGTTGAAGGCATAATGAAAACCAACACCATGATAGTTCTAAGAAGTTTATAGCTAAACTCTCACTTTTACACACGTCACTTTTATACCGTTATTCTTAAACAGCGCTGCTGTAACGCCGTCGCCAGTTATGAACTTGTCCTTGAATGAGCCATCAAAGATTTTTCCACAACCGCAGGATGGGCTTTTCTCGGTGAGCAACGCTTCCTTTGCACCAACCGCTTGAGCAATTCGTAGCGCGTCATTGGCGCCTTTGAGAAATTGGCAGGTAACATCGACGCCTTCCATGTTAACAACTTTAGCCTTTCCCGACAGCACATCTGCCCCTGTGCCGCCTTGAATTTCGGAGGGCACCCGTGGAACAGACAAACCGCCAAAGACCTCGGGGCAAACAGGAAACAAACCGCCTTTCTTGAATTCTTCCAAGACTTCGGGGGTTAACCAGTTTTTACCCTCAAAATTGCAGTTTACTCCAAGTAGACACGCGCTAACAATCTTCAATTATCAACAATCCATCAGTTTCTCTAACTCTATGTCTACTGGTATCTTACATATTAATGGCTTGAAATCTAGCCAATACCGACCTACCCTCTATAGGTTTTTGCATAGAACCTCTATTAGGCTGCAAATATTCTGGACAAGTAGACCCCTCTATAGGTGCTGTGCATTGTTTGGATATTAGGATGCAAATAGACTGGCAACGATAGACCCCTATAGGTTCCTGCATAGATATCCTATTTGGATGCTAATATGAGGAAAATCGTCGGGAAAACTAAGGAAAGTAGCTGCGCTAAATAGCAGACAGCTTTTCTTTAATTACATCCACAAGTTTTTGGTTGTCTTTGCCAGACCGCACAGTCACACGGAAGAACGTGTCGTCCAAGCCCACAAAAGTGCAGCAGTCGCGAATCAAAATGCCTTCTCTAGCCAGCGCTTCTTTAAGTTTGGTTGAAGTGACTTTTCCGCCGGTGATTTTAACAAGCAAAAAGTTGGTTTCTGAAGGAAACACGTGCAAGCCGTCGATTCCGCTTAATGCTTTAGCGAATTGTTCTCGCTCTCTTCGTATCGTGTTTTTGGTGTTTTTTATAAATTCTTTGTCTTTAAACGCTGCCGTTGTGGCGATGCCGGCTAAACCATTAATGCTCCAAGGCAGCCTGACAGCCTGCAATTTGTCAATCAAGCCTTTCCCGGCTAAGCCATAGCCGAGGCGTATACCTGGCATGCCGTAAAACTTGGTGACTGAACGAATAACAAAGAGGTTTTCGTATTTGTTCACGTACGCCGCTAACGTGTCGGTCTGCTCTTTATCGGTGAATTCAATATAGTTTTCATCTATGCTAAAGATTACACTCTTCTTTTGGCAGTACTCAACAAGGTCTAGGATTTCGTCTTTGCCGTAGAATCTGCCCGATGGGCTGTGAGGGTTGCAGATTGAGAGAATTTTTGTGTCTTCCGTGATTGCTTGCTTAATTTTTTTGTTATCTAGCGCGAAATCAGGTGGGAGCTGTACGTAGACGGGTTCTCCGCCGACACGCAATGCTGCTTTCTCGTATTCGGTGAACGATGGCACGGGAACAACAGCCTTGAAGGTACAGGGGAAAATTTCAGTTATCAAATAAATTAATTCAATTGAACCGTTACCTAAGATGACGTTGTCAGCGTCTACGCCTTCTTGGTTGACGTATTCGGCGACAATTCTTCGCAGCTCCACAGGGTTTGGGTCAGGATAGTAGCGAATTAATTTTGCATGCTGCTGAACTGCCTCTAATGCTTTCGGTGAAGGCCCCAAATAGTTAATTGGGCCGCTAAATTCAAGCACAGTTTCAAGTGGAACGTTGTATTTTCTTGCAAACCCCCAGATGTCTCCGCCGTGACTTACGAATCTGCGTTCTCTACACGCGTTGTTCGCCAAACTTTTTTTCCTCCATCAAACTGATTACTTGTTTGTCAACCTGCAAGTGTGCTTTATAGTGTGCGTTATACAAGTTAACCACCTTGTATAGCCAGTAAACTACTCCCACGCCTAACGTTAGTATGGTTATTAAAGCGTAGGTTTTTATGGGTATCGTTTGCGGCATAAACATGCGTTCAGGAAACGCAGCAGCAAGAAACTTGTCCTGTTCCACTTCATGCTCTTTAAGGTCTTTTGACAGCAGATAAGTTATGATGAAAACTGGAATAACAAGCAGAATTGCGGCAGTCCATACTGTTGCATTCATTTCACGTGGATGCTTGGGCAATGCAGGCGCCGATTTGCCTTGTTTTTCCAGATGTGCAGCAATTTGCTGTTCAAGTTGTGCTTCTCTTTTGAAGTGGTTGTTTCTGCCCACGATTAAACGGTGGAACATAGGGAAAAATGCTAAGCCGAAAGTCACTATGGCGCCTAGAAACCACATGGAAAACCAGATTTTGCGGTCACCTTGAAGGTTAAACTTTGTGGTTTCCATGTTAAGCATCAATAGTCCATTGGGGTTGCTTACAAAGGTGGAGTAGCCAAACTTTATAAGTTCTTCCTTCGAGCATGACTAGCTAAATGAGCCCTAAGCAAAAGCTGGTTTCCATCATTATCCCAGTGTACAATGAGGAATCAACGTTAGGAAACGTGATTGAACGCGTCCAAGCCGCCATGACGCAAACGGGCTTACAGTTTGAAGTCATCGTTGCTGATGACCATTCGTTTGACAATTCCCTGCAAGTCGCCAAAGCTTATCCTGTTCGAGTTTACAGTTTGGTGGCGCATGTCGGAAAGGGCATGGGTTTAAGAGCAGGTTTCGCTAAAGCCAAAGGCGATGTAATAGTGACTATAGACTCTGATGGGTCACATCGACCAGAAGAACTGCCGAAAGTGCTAGCCCCTGTTTTGCAGGACCAAGCCGACCTAGTTATAGGCTCCCGTTACCTGCACCAGAAAAACGTGGCTACAAAAAAACTCAACGCTTTCGGAGTTAAACTCTTCAACCGACTAATTCAAATGTTCATTGGCGTCTTTGTCACGGATTCCCAATCAGGCTATCGGGCAATGAAAAAAGAGGTATTGCAAAAACTTCATCTGAAATCAGGCGGTTACGAGATAGAATCAGAAATGCTTGTGAAAACCGCAAAAGGAAAATATCGAGTGTTGGAAGTGCCGATTAGTTTTGAGCAGCGCACGTACGGCAGGTCAGGCGTGGATCCCCTGCGTGACGGTTTTAGAATTTTCATTTCCATTATTTCAGCGCGTTTGAGGGGGTTGTAGCGATGACTGAAGCTTCTCTTCCCAAGATTTCTGTAATCGTGGCTTCAATGAACAACGAAGACACCATTGAAGAGTGCCTAAAAGCGCTTCTCGCCCAAAACTACCCCTCTGACCACATGGAAATCATACTTATGGACGGCGGCTCACGAGACAAAACCGTTGAAATCGCTAAGAAATACCCAATCAAGGTTGTTTCTATTCATTTGAATTGCCCAGCAGCCTACAATTACGCCTTGAAAATCGCCAGTTACCCAATTTTGGGCTTTGTAGACTCAGACGCGAAAGTGGAGCGGGATTGGCTAAAAAAACTTACCCCACACCTTAACGAGCCAATGGTGGCAGGCGTCAGCGGCTCCATTGACACTTGGAACATGGACAATCCGTGGGCGAAAAGCATCGGCTACGAACTTAAAACACGTTACAGTCGCATAGGGAAATATACTGGTCGCATAGCCACCATGAACTTGCTGCTGAAAAAGAGCGTGATTGAAGAGGTCGGCGGCTGGGACGAGAAGCTTCCAAGCCAGTACGACACAGATTTTGGCTTCCGAATGAGCTCGAAAGGTTACAGAATCGCTTATGAACCCAGTTCGGTTTGTTACCATTTTAACCGCCCAACCATCAAAGCGTATTATCGCCAGCAGCTACAGTACGGCAGAAACACGATTAAACTGTATTTTAAACACGGACGCTTGGCAAGGGGCGACGAGATTACTGATTTGGGCATGAATATTCAGCCGATTCTAATCTTGGCGCTTATTGGCTCATTCATATTGGGGCTTGTGCCGCTGCTGCGTCCTTTATGGTACCTTACTGGCTTGATGGTTTTGGGCATGTTCCTGTATTACGTGTATTCGGCGGTTAAAGTTGCAAGAAGATATAAAGACAATACTGCCACACGGTTAATTGTGCTCTATTACGTGCGAGCGTTTGCTTGGTTTAACGGAGCCGCCAGAACCACACTCAAATATGTAGGAGGAATAGAAGGATAAATTCAAACCGCAACGTCTGCTTTATATCGCCAGAGTACTGGCCGCTGACTGGTGGAACAGGCTCCTACGTTTACTACCTGTCAAACGAGTTGATGAAAAACGGTTATGACGCCACCATTGTTACAGGGGCAAACCAAGCTTCCGACGTACGAGTAAACAAGCAGTTAATGGTTTACTTTCAGAAAATCCCCAAGATGCCCATTGTGAAGTCGTTTATGCTTGCAGGTGCCAGCTACCGCAAACTCAACAGTATCAGAAACACCGCAAACATAGACATCACTCATCCGCAACTGCCTTTGACGCCAAGTTTTGCTGTGCCGCCCCATTTTGGAAAAACCCTTGTTTGCACTGTGCACTCTACGTGGAAAGGCGAGACGGAAGCAATTGCAGGTGAACCCTACAGCCGCCTGAACGCTAATGAAAAGTTTCTGGTTAGCTTTAACTGGTTTTTGCGGTTTTTCGAGGTTGGCATGATTAAACGGGCAAACCGCGTTATTGCCGTGAGCGACTTCACACGCAGAGAACTAAGAAAATACTACAATATACCAGAAAACCGAATCCGAGTTATCCACAACGGCGTTGACACACGCAAGTTCCAGCCAGCAGCAGACAAGCGTAAAATCAAAAAGGAACTCGGCTTAAACCCTGACGATTTGGCGATTCTCTCTGTGGGCAGGCTGTATGCCCGAAAAGGCTTATTCACTCTAATCGAATCGATGCCTAAAGTGGTTAAACGCTTCAAAAACGCGAAATTCGTGATTTCGGGCAAGGGGCAAAGCGATGAAATGCGCAAACTCGTAGCCCACGCTGAGCGGCTCGGCATTAAAGACAACATTATCTTCACGGGGTATTATCCAGACGAGAAACTGCCTAAACTGTACCAAGCCGCAGACGTGTTCGCGTTCTCCACATTCTACGAGCACCACCCCTTTGCAGTGCTCGAAGCACTCGCCACAGGCTTACCAGTCGTCACCACCACAGTGGGCGGCATCCCCGAAACCATAACTAGCGGCAAAAACGGTTTACTCGTAAAGCCTTTCCATGCGGGACAGTTCTCGGAGGCAATCCTCTACCTGCTGGAGCATCCCGCGGAAGCAGCGGAGATGGGCAGGAGGGCTCGGCAGACTGTGGAGACACAGTTGGATTGGCGCATAGTCGTCAAAGAAGCCATGAAAGTCTATGACCAAGCCCTGAGATAAGCCCTATTTAGGATACAACAAAAATCGTGGCATCCATTATTTCTCAGCATCCTTTAAAAGGTGAATAACTTAACTGTATTTTGGTTAAAATGCAAACAATAGAGAAGTTAAAAGCGACTTTGGCTTTGCATAAAGAAGAATTAAGGCAGAAGTACAAGGTTAAGGAAATTGAATTTTTCGGGTCATACGCAAGACAAGAACAAAAAAAGAAAAGCGACGTTGATGTGCTAGTAACATTTTATGAAACCATTGACCTTTTTTCATTTATTGAATTAGAAAATTATTTGAGCGACCTTTTAGGGATAAAAGTTGATCTCGTTATGAAAGAGGGGATTAAGCCTCGCCTGAAGGAGAAAATTTTAAGCGAGGCTATCTACGTTTGAGAGATTTCCAAGTCTACGTTGAAGATATAGTTGATGCCATAAACAGCATCGAAGCGGTACACTAAAGGGCTGACTTACGAGGGATTCGTTAAGGATAAAAAAACTGTTGATGCAGTCATTAGGAACTTTGAGGTTATTGGTGAAGCAACTAAGCATATTCCTCTACCAGTAAGGCGAGAGTATCCCAAAGTGCCTTGGAGAGATATGGCTGGAATGAGAGACAAGTTAATACATGGATATTTCGGCGTTCAGTTAGAAGTTGTTTGGAAAACGGTTAAAGAGCGTTTACCAGCAGTGCGACCTCTAGTGCTCGAAGTGCTAGAAAAGATGAAAGAGTAAAAAGCTGCTAACTAAACTGAACAACACAGCAAGCCAGAGCTAAGCCGTCTGCACAGGCTCTTGGCGGTAGGCAACTGTTATTTTTTGGAAAAGCCTCACGACATCTAAGGAACAAAACAGCAGTTTCGTTAGGTATTCGTGTTGGTAAATCATCATTTGCGCTTTCACGGGCAAGTCGATGCGAGGCGGCTCAAACCTGCGGGCAACCGCTTCAACTGGCAACCCCTCAAGGCGAATGTCTTCTTCACGCATGCCCACTTTGTTGGCGATGTAGCCCAGATAAGTTTCTCTCCAGTTCATCATCATAATTTTAGCGGAGATGATGTCGATGGCTAAAGCGTCGTTGCCAGTCAGCATTAAGTCCATTTTGACGGGTTTGCCCTTTGTTGGACCATTACCCTCAATGCCTGTACGAGCATCCATAATCGTAAGGGCTGGCTTAAACAACGTGTAGAGCCGATAAAACACTTCAGGCAGGTAAGGGTGCAGGTAGATGCGTTTGTTGCTGGGCACGCAGCCAAAGAGGTTTTTGATGGCGCCGCTGTAAGCCATGAACTCATGCGTCTTCATCAGGGGCAAATCCACCACAGCATCAGCGTCGATGACGGTTTTGGGCAGAAACAGCCGCTTCAAGGGCGTGTTGGTTTGAAATTTTACTTCTACCACTTTGTCTTCGGAAAGGTTGATGACTTCGCCGCCTGCTGCCTTAACTGCTTTTTCAACGCCTGTTTTGTCAAAAGCTGTCCAGCAGGGATAATTGAACCCGTTAGATTCGCCCACAATGACTTCGCTGTTGCCGTCGCGAAGCAACCCCACCAGTTGCCGCATCAACTCAGGACTGGTCACGACACCAGGCAAGTATTCTGGATGGCTCAGGTTGGGCTTTATGAAAATCTTTTTTTTCCCACGCAACCCCGAATTGGCAACAGCTTCTTTCACGATTTCGCTTATGTCGCCTTTGGCACGGAAAATCTTGACGCTTTTAGGCTCAGACATTTTTGGCTCCCTTCACTCCCATGATACAGCCTGGGTCTCCATTGAGCACGTCGCCGTTGTGGTATGCTGCTGAGCGTGCCCTGCATCCGCCGCAGATGAACTTGTAGTCGCATTTGCCGCAGGACCCTTTGAGGTTTGCCCTGTTGCGGAAAGCGTTAAACAGGGGCGCTTGGAGCCAGATGTCTTTGAAACTCTGGTTTTTGAGGTTGCCGACATTAACGGGTAAAAATACGCAGGGGTGCACGTCGCCTTGCGGGGAAATCGAGCAGTAAAGTCGCCCTGCGCCGCATCCGCCGATGAATTCGCCTAGAGGCACCGCCTTCTTGGTAACCTTAACAGTCTGCATGTGAGCCAATGCCAATGTGACTTCGCCTGTGCCGCTTGCGCCCTGACACTGCAACGCAACACGAGCAAGCTGTGGTGCTGTGGCAAGAATCGTTGTTTTGCAGCCAGCAGACATGCGATTTAGCAAATAACGCATAACATCTTCGCGTTCCTTAGGAGAAAGGTCTTGGTCTAAATGGTCTTTGCCGCGTCCCGTGGGGATAAAATTGAAGTAAGTAAACCGTTCAGCCTCGATTTCTTCAGCCAAATCAATTATCGCAGGCAACTCTGCCATGTTATTTTTGCCCACCGTCGTCGCAATGCACACGCACAAGTCTGCATCCACGCAGTTCTTTAGCCCAACCAACGCCTTTTCGAAGGTGCCGGGGACGCCTCGGAAATCATCATGCGTTTTAGCGGAGGCGCCATCGATGCTTACGTCTATGTAATTAACTTTGGCGGCTTTGAGTTTGCGCACGTTCTCCTTAGTCAATAGTGTGCCATTTGAAGCCAGCGACACGTAGAGTCCACGGTCTGCAGCGTGCCGCGCTACTTGGAAAAAGTCTTTGCGGGTTAAAGGCTCGCCGCCGCTGAAAGCCAACGCCGTCACGTGGGCATCTGCCAACTGGTCCACAACCGCCAGCGCTTGTTCGGTGGTTAATTCTTCCTCGTTCACTGCGCCGCTGTTTGAATAGCAATGCTTGCACTGCAAATTGCATTTATGAGTGAAATCCCAAACCACAAGAAATGGCGCACAAAGAGAAATTGGCTTTTTGATGCCAAAGTAAGCAAACGATTCAACCAAGTTTAGAACAGCGTTCCGTGCATAACGGTCAGTTAAGAGCTTCTCAACTTTGGCGCGTTTAAAGCCGAGGCTTCTACGGAGAAATTCAATCCAGAAGCTTATAATGCGCGAGTACAGTCCACTGCATTTGCCGCAGTGATTGTCGGTTTTGCCGCCGTAATCATCAAGTGCCGCTTCCAAAACAGTTCGTCCGCAGGCACTGCATTTTTGCAGGGAGAGCTGGAGCATACGTTTGGTCATGGGCATTGTGACTACTGCATTCCAGAATGTGTCGTGGCTAAGTATGCTACTCATTATGCGGGGCTTCTCCAAGCTGTCTTATCATTTAATTGTCTGTAGCGGTGTGTTAAAGATTTCCCTAAAACTGCCAAGTAACAAGATATAAAACAATCTGCTGACGCGTTTGAAGTAAATGTCCAAAAGCAGCCGTGAATGGATACAGTTCAACACTTATGGTTACTTAGTAGCAAACGCTTAAAGAAACAAGAATGTTCTAGGCAATCCCTGGTCAGTGAGCACTGTTTTACAATGAATGCCCACTTCCCGCATCTTTTGCCTCTGCAAGTGTTGAGAGTATATATAAGGGGGCTATAGTCTCAGAGAGCAACTGTCAGCGCGTTAACGTTTTGCAAGCATGTTCTCAGCCGTCTGCAATTCTTGTGGAGTGTTAATGTTCACAGCCAACTCCGCTTTATCCAGCAAGAAAATGTCTTGGTCCAGCCACTCGTCGCCATAACGTTTACTGCCGTCAATCACGTTAATGCCAGTGGGAACCACGTCTTTCTCATCCATTTTAAACGAGTAATCAACGCTCATTCCCAAACGCTTTTTCGTTTCAATCGGCACCGCAACCGTCAACGCAGGCTTACCACAACGCTCATACCGCTCAACAATGCAGTCAAGCACTTCTCCTGTAACCAAAGGCAAGTCAGCGGCTATCGCCAAAAACTTGCCCAGCTTCAACGCTTGCACTGCATAGCCCATGTCTGAAACGTAATTGTTGCCTGGAGTCTCCACCACTTGAACGTGGAATTTCTCCATAAGCTTGGCAGTTTTGGGAGTGCAAGCAGTAACAGCAACAAAGATTGAATCAATTTTCTTCGCGTTATCTAACGCTGCAAGAACGTATTGGATAACTGGTTTGCCGCAGACCTGAACCAGCGGTTTCTCTTCGTTGCAGCCCATGCGTGTGCCTTTTCCGCCAGCCATAACCAGTGCAGCTACACCCACGCAATCACCGCCAAAAGCGCAATAACTGAGACCAAGCGTGCCAGCTCGTTTGTTGCACCAAAAACGTCGCCTGTTACACCGTTAAAATTGCGATGAGCTATTGCAACCATTACGAGGCTTGTGAGTATGCCAGCCAAAAGAACGATTGCACCAGCCAAACGCAACAGGGGCAAAGCAATAGCAAACGAAACAAGTAGTCCCACAACTAAACGCACTTTACCTTTCGAGCCATGCATAAACGAGAGAAACGACGTGTTCATGCCTTCATGCACAGCTTTGCCTGCCCAAGCCATAACCACCATCGACAACTTAGCCGAAACCTCAATTACAATTATGCCTTGAATGATGATGCCAACGTTTAGTTGCCCAATCGCCAAAGCCGTAATCAACATCGTCAAGATTCCAAGGGATAAACCGCCTGCACCAGTAAGTTGGTCATGCATAACCTCGATTCGACGTTCAGGCGTTCCATGAACCATAACTCCGTCGCCGAAATCCAGCAAGCCATCAGTGTGATGTAGCCCAGTAATCCACAGCAGAATCGCCGTGACTAAGCCGCCAACCACAATTCCAGGCAGAAACTGGAAGCACACCCAGCCAAACGCGCCAGCGATTAAACCAATAAACGCGCCGATTAAAGGGAAAGCGAACATGTATTTGGCGCAGTCAGTAAGCAGATTCTCGTCCATCTTGACTGGGAAAACGGTTAAGAAAGAAAATAGATGCCTGAACTCTCTAACAACCAATTTAGCGGTCACTTCATAGCCATTAACACTGAATAGTTACGCTCTATTGCCTTAAGAAGCAAATCCTTGTTCACTGCGTCACCCATCTTCGCCATCGCCGCAATGCATGCACCTCCAGCACCAACGCCCTCCTTAACCAAGCCTGTTTCGTAAATACTCAAGCCTGGGAAGCGTGAGGTGCCAAAGTTGAGGTCTGCCGCCAAAATGGGCACATCGCAAAACTGCGTCACTATACCTTTAATGTCAGATGACTTGTCAGACGTTACCCAACGTGTCGTGCCAATGGCAACGTTGCAGAGCGCTTCAGGATTCAACGCGTTTATCAAGGCTAAAACCGCGGTCATCTGGGTTCCACCCGCCATCAAAACCGGCACCTGCCTTGCAGCACCGATTACTAAGCCAGCCAACGCAGGCATCATTGGGTCGCCCACGCAACTAACCGCTTTTATCGGGTTGTCTGCTAGACTTCCAAATTTCTCGCCTGCAGTCTTCAAGCCAGTCTTAACAACATCCACTTTTAGGCTGTGAGGGTTTTCTGGCAAGGTGCTGCTGACTTTGCCTTCCGCATTCACACCCAGCGCCGTAAGCAAACCAAGCGCTGTTGTGGTTCCGCCAGGGATGCTTTCGCCGATGACAAGGTAATCAGAAGTTTTCGCTAACTGTTCACCAGCGGTTTTGGCGCGTTCAATCACTTCCTCCACGTTATCAACCGAGTCTCCAGTGCGAATGTCGCGTCCAGAATTTCCGCCTAACTCGATGTAGGGAACCTGTGGCTTAACTTTGACGCCAGCATTAGCAATAACCACTGGAATATCAGCCAGCCGCAAAGCCGACAAGGTAATCAATGCTGGCGTGGGAATTCCATCAGGAGTAATCGGAACACCCTGAATAGACTTGCATTTGCCAAGCAGCAGCAGTTCAGCATCTGCTGGAGGAGTAAAATCGGTAAAATCAGGATTTGCTCCAGCCGCGGATAAACCCGGGATTTTACCAGTTTCCGTAGTGGCGATTGTAGCGATAAAGAGGGGATTTTTTCCGTCGATTTCATCAAGGAAGGCTTCCCCTTTCAACTGGTTATTAGCGATTAACACGTCTAAATTGGTTTTCATGATTAAACTTGACCCTTCACTTAGGTTTGACCGCGAAAGCTTTGACTTCTAAATAGCCAAAGCCGCTGTCAAGCTTATGTTTCTGGGTTTCTAGAATTTCAATCTTCTTCTTAAAGTTGGGTCCGTCAGTCACGACTGTATGGTACTCGCCGCCTTCACCGCATGGGTCAATGTTGCCCAACTTTAAGATGTCATCATAAAACTGCCTATCGAGCACGCGTCCAAGCCACTCCTCATCTAGCTTGCTCAAATTGGTGCGAACCACTGTGGCTTTGAAGCCTGCCTTGATGTAGTCAAGATAAATCTGCTTGGTGTCGCCCATCCAAAGCGGCTTAATTGGAGTTAAACCGACTTCGCGGCAGACACGACTTAACCAGCCTTCCTCGTGACCAGCCACCTCGTAAATGTCGCCTGTAACTAAGCCTTCAACGCCCTTAGCTTTTAACTGGGCAAGAACGGCTTTGAAGTCTCGCTCGTAAGTTTCATTGCTGGTTGTTCGCTTAACTAACGAAACCCCCATGGCTTCTGCCTGTGCATCCAGAATGTCTGAGCGTAGCATGTGAAAATTTGACTTGTCCTCGCTCATCAGCATTGTTAAAATGTTTACGACTTCGTGTCCCTGCTGAACTGCCAAGTATAATGCGAAAGCGCCGTCTTTGCCGCCACTCCATGAAGCAACAACTTTCATGTCTTTTCCCATCCCTAACTTGTTTACCGATTAAATTAACTAGTTATGATTTAAAGTTTAGTGTTTTTCGAAATATAAAAAACAATCTAGTAAAAAACCAGACAATTATCCAATAAATAAGGTTTTCACTGACTAAACATCTAAAACGCCTAAACAGTTGGCTTTAGTACTGAAAACAAAAAAGCTTTTGCCCAGCACTAAAAACACTTAAAACAAGCACATAATTGGAGCATATTAGAAACTCATTGCAAAAACTAGAGGGGATAGGGGTCTAGTAAATCCTAAGAGAGGTAGGTTGTATTGGTTTGAAAAACAAAGCATTAGCATGTTGAAATTCACTAATACTTTAGAGCAAACATTTGGAGTTACAAAAGCCCCATATTGGTTTTGCTTGAAAAATGTATTTAATTAAATTAAGAATTATGTTTATTATAATACTAAATTTTCTAAATACTTATATTTTGAAAGAAACAGACTTGGCATTTAGATTAAGTGAATAAAATGAAAAAGATTATTAAAATGACAATTTTGCTGAATCTTGTCATCAGCCTTCTTTTTGTTTATGCAAGCTATTCTTTATGGGACCATTTTAATGGCAACAATGCTGCCCATACAAGCCTAATCTCTAGCACTTGGAATCCGCTTACAATAACAACAACACTTCATAAAGTAACAGATAACGGCATGTTAACAACTATGACCACCTTTTTCACAAATTACAACTTTCCATTCTGGCTGTTCTGGGTAATGATATTGACAAATTTGGGTATCATCTACAGTTTAGCTAAAACACAAGAAGGCAAAGAAAAAAGCTCGCCGACAAACACCACAGTCAACTAAACGTCATGTAAAACTTTAAAGCAAACAATTCAGTAAAACGGTTAGGTCACCAAACATGACTAACCACACGCCGCCACTACAGCAATGGCTACAAACAAAAGGCATCACCCTACAAGACCTAATCGATTCAGCGCTTGAAATGTACGTGCCCCACCCAGGCATCGAAACCCCTGAGAAAGCCATAGCCATGCTTAAAGAGGAATTCCAAGAAATTCTCTCTGACCCAAACGTTGCCACCCTAATCACCGCAGCATTCCATGCGCAGGAAGATGCAGAAAAAGGCCTAATTCCAGGCTTGAGCATCGAATACTTTATGGGTAAACCAGGCTTAGTCGCTGACGAACTCATCGGCATAGCAATAGCCACCTACATTGCAGGGGCTAAGGGCATGTTTGAATTCACACGTGTCGACCAAGCCAAACCAGGCATTCTCAAAAAGCTTGGTCCACTCACAAACGACGCTGTCGGCGCACTGGTTGCTGGCGCATCCTCTAACATGTACACTCGCGCAGCAAGAAACAAATGCAAACCATAACAACCCGTTTCTTCCCAATTTTAAATTCCTGCTACTGTTGCATAAAAGAGCCATTTTCATCGTTTTCAGAAGCCCTTAAAAGGAATCCAGCACCAAGTTGCCATCGAGGATAGCATGGCACCGCAAAGAAAAATCAGCATTTACAGCCCACACATACCACAAAGCGTAGTAGAGGTTGCAGCAAAAACCTTGAGGAGCAAATGGGTCAACGTTGGAGCGGAAACAACCCTTTTCGAAGAAGCCTTCGCTAAAAAGTTTAACATCAAACATGCTGTGGCAGTAAACTCCTGCACTTCCGCCCTGCGCTTGGCTTATGCCATTGCAGGTGTAGAACCAGGAGACGAAGTGATAACTTCAGCCTTCACCATGATAGCAACCAACACGGCAATTCTGGAGCAGTTTGCGAAACCCGTCTTTGCAGATGTCAATTATGAAACGGCAAACATTGAAGCCTCAGATATTGAGGGCAGAATCACAAAAAAGACACCAAAGCCATCGTCTGCGTACACAACTTGGGGTACCCATGCAACCTAAAGGAGCTCAGAGAAATAGCCCAAACGCATGATTTAGCGTTGATTGAGGATTGTGCCCACGCAATCGGCGCAACTTACCAAGGAGAATTCATTGGCAGCAATTCCGATTTTGCATGCTTCTCTTTTGCCGCAGTTAAACACATAACAACAGGTGACGGGGGAATGCTGGCAACCAACAACGAAGAAATTTTTGAGCCTGCTAACAGGCGCTCCTGGTTTGGGATTAATAGGAAAAAGAGAGATGAACTAACCGGAAAGTATCCCTGCGACATTTATGAGGCAGGTTACAAGATGAGAATGAACAGTTTCCTTGCGGCGATTGGAAGAGAGCAACTTGGCTTTGTTGATGAAATTTTAGAGGCACATAGGAAAAAAGCAAAAATCCACTGAAGAGTTGGAAGGGGCAAAAGGTGTTACACTCATGAAATATGAATCCGACCGAAAAAGCGCCTATTTCCTGTATCCAATCCATGTGGAACGAAGACAAAAATTCGCACAAGCCCTGCACAAAAGGGGCATACAAGTGCTCATACAAAACTTTAGGAACGACCAATTCACCGTATTTGGCAAACCAAGAAAAGACTTGCCTAACACTGAACGGATTGATAAAGACTTTATCTGCTTACCAATCCATGAAGACCTAACTTTGGATGACTTACAATACATAATCAAGACAGTGAAAGCTGGATGGTAAAATGAGGATTCTTGTTACTGGCGGCGCAGGCTACATCGGGTCAATGCTTATCCCAGAACTTCTCAACAAAGGACACCAAGTCACTGTTCTAGACAATTTAACTTGGGACATACAAGGGCTTGAAAGTAACGTGGGTAAGCCTGGTTTTGAATTCGTTAAAGGCGACATCAGAGATAACAAGTTGATTAAGGGTCTTCTTGAAGGGCAAGATGTCGTGGTGCATTTAGCGGCTCTAGTCGGTTTTAACCTATGCGAAAGCCGCCGTGCCCAAGCAACCGACATTAACGTTAACGGTTCAAAAAACCTTTGCAGCCACCTTAGGGATAACCAACTGTTAATTTACGCTTCCACAGGCAGCGTTTATGGTGAAGCGAAAGGGTTAAACTGCACAGAAGAGACAGCCCCCAATCCGCCGTCGCATTACGCTAAAACCAAGCTTGAAGCAGAAGCGGTTTTTTCTAAACGAAAGAACGCTGTTATTTTGCGTTTTGCCACGGCTTTTGGGGTTTCTTTGCGAATGCGACTGGATTTGCTCGTTAACCAGTTTGTGTACGAAGCCATCAAACATAAGACACTCATAGTTTACGGCAAAAACTACGCCAGGTCCATTGTTCACGTACAAGATATAGCACGCAGCATAATGTTCACGGTTAACCATAAAGAAGTCATGCATGGTCAAACGTTCAACGTCAGTTCAGAAGCTACATTCACAAAAGGACAAATCGCTCAAAGCATAAAGGAGCAGGTAGATTACGATTTGCGGTTTGCTGAGTTAAATTCAGATTTAGATAAGAGAGATTATCAGCTTTCAACAGAAAAAATTCAAGCATTAGGATTCCACACAAATGTTTCGTTAGACCAAGGGATCAGGGAACTCGTCTACGCCGTTAAAAAGTTGAAAGTAGATAAGACCTTCTTCAACGCTTAACGGGCAATTTTTGCGTGACAGCGGTAAAGTGGCGGTTGCCCCTAGTTTACCATAACATTATAATACTATGTTGATTGAGGAAATCACGCAGTTGGGCTTACATGGGTCAAACACGATTGTGCATCGTTACAAACGTGTTTCTGCCATCCGTTGGCGGAATACAAATTGTCACTTATGAACAGAGCAAACGGCTTCTGCAGAAAAACTATGACCTCATGGTTGTAACGAACCGGATTCAAGCGCCAAAAAAATATGTTATTGAAGGCATAAACGTTGAATGCTATGAATCCCTAAACATGGGTTTCCGTCTTGGAATACCTTACGTGATTCCGACAGTAACAAGCCTCAAAACCTTCACGAAGGCTATAAAAAACTGCAAAATCGTTCATGCACATGGTCACCCGTATTTGACGTCTCTTCTTGCAGGAAAGCTTGCAAAGTTTTATGGAAAACCGTTTGTTTTAACTCAACATAACACCTTTATAGATTATAACAACTTTTTTGACCAGGTTGAACGAATAAATGATTTAACTGTGGGCAAAGAAACACTAAAAGAAGCAGACAAAATAATCGCTGTAAGCAACGCCACAAAAAATTACGTAGTAAGCTTAGGCGCCAAAGCAAGCAATGTTGAAGTGCTTCATAACGGCGTTGACCTAAAACGTTTCCGTCCAATGCCTAAAGTGAAAGAGGAAATGCGAAGAAAACTCGGCATCCCCCAAGACGCCATAGTTGTTTTAACGGTTCGAAGGCTGGTTTACAAAAACGGCGTTGACACCTTAATCGACAGCGCAAACATCGCCGTAAAAAAGAATCCTAAAATCGTTTTCCTTGTTGTCGGGAAAGGACCAGACATGGATAGCGTTCAAATGCAGATTGAACAGTTAGGCATTGAACAAAACTTGAGGCTTACAGGCTTTGTGCCTGACCAAGACTTACACTTGTATTATAACACGGCTGACTTGTTTGCTTTGCCATCAAAGTCTGGCGAAGGCTTGCCACTGGTTGCCCTTGAAGCCATGTCCTGCGGATTACCAGTGATAGCAACAAACGTTGGAGGAATAAGCGAAATAATGGAAGATACCTATGGAAAGCTAGTACCGCCGAATAATCCTGAGGCTCTGGCTAAAACCATCTTGGAATTTGCAGAAACAGATTTTTCCCTACTCAAAAACGAGTTGCGAGCAATAGTGGAAGAAAAATATGGTTGGGATAAAAACGTTGAACGACTTATGGAAATATACCAAGAACTTATTTAACCAAGAACGGAATCTATATAGCCTTTCCAGAAAGGAAGATGCTCAATGACTACAAAGGTAGAACTGGTATCGGTAGTAATTCCCACACTCAACGAAGCAGGAAACATACTAGAAACCGTAACAACAATCCACAAAGAACTAGAATACCCTAAAGAAATCATCATTGTCGACGGAAACTCTACAGACGGAACCAAAGAAATCGTTAAAGACCTAAGTTTTTGCAGGCTAATCATTGAACCAAGACGTGGCTATGGACTTGCCTATAAAATAGGCATGAAAAACGCCAAAGGCAACGTTATCATAATGGTTGACGGCGACGGCACCTACGAAGTTAGACACATTAACCGCATGCTGGCTAAAATGGTGGAAGAAGACGCAGACATGGTTTTAGCCACAAGAATGTATGACCCAAACAAAGCCATGGGTTTCTTCAACTTTGTCGGTAACAAGATAATAACTTGGTGCTTTGACTTCCTCTACAGCCAATTCCTCAGCGACACCCAATCAGGTTTTAGAGCAATATCTCATGAAGCAATAGACAATGTTAAACTGGTTGAAGGCGACATGGCGTTTGCAACTGAAATGCTAATTAAATTTCAAAAGAAAGGCTACAAGATGGTTGAAGTACCATCCACGTATAAAATCCGAAAATATGGTAAACCTAAGCTGAGAAAGTTTAAGTCAGGAATCGAGATATTTACCACTATGGTTAAAGGGCTAGTTAACAAGTGAAAAATGCATGGAGAAATTAGGCTTCGACTTTAACAGTGAAAGAACCGCCGTAATGGCGATAGCTATTGTACTAGTTATTGTTGCAAGCACTATTGCAGCTTTTTTTGTTTGGCGTCTTCCTGAACCTTCAGGTTACAGCACAATTTACCTGCTGGATGACCAAAACCAAGCCGTAAACTATCCAGACGTGCTTGTCATTAACCACAATAACAGTTTAACCGTTCCAGTTGTTGTCGAAAACCACATGGATAAAGAGCAATATTACCAATTACAAGTAAAGATTGTTCAGGAAACAACTTCTTTCCCATTGGAAGAAGATGCATACGCCACTTACGAGATGCTACTTAAGGATAAAGGAAACTGGCAAAACTCCTTGCCGCTCAAAATCAATCAATCTGGGGATTACAGTGTAGTTTTTGAGTTGTGGTCAAAAGACAAAAAAGCGGACACCTACTCGTTTACATACAATTTCTGTGTCTTACACATCAAAGTCACAGTCAACCCAAACTAGAAATGCAAGCTAGCTTTGCCTGAACATGTTTCTGCATGACTAAGCACATTTACGGCAAGTCTGAGCGCAACGTTTCATGAAGTCATCACTAAACTTCTCGCACGATTGGGCACAGCTGTCGCAGATTTGGGAGCATAAATTGCACATCTCGTTTTGGAATTCAACGTCTCTTAACATGTAATCCGCTGACATCACGCAGGCGTCAGCACAAGCATTCATGACTGTGATGTGTTTTGCCTCTGCGTGTTCACCGCCCATTTTCAGGCATTGCGCAGTGGTTTCAGCACATGTGCGGTAGCAGTCTAGGCAGTCGGTGATGCATTTTTGAGCAACCTCACTTTTTGACATTCCCATTTGCATGAATTGCACCTCCAAAAAACTGGTATCTAGGCGTTTTTTTAATAGGTATGTGATAACATGCAAACAACAACATGATGGCAACACAGACAAACAAAGCCGAAGACAACTTGTGCAACATCCACAACCAGAACGCAAACCACAAAACCAGCCATTTAAAAATTGCACAGCAAAGCTCAAACCTTAGGTTCTAGTTGTGCTAAGCAAATTTCCCCCACAACATCTAAAGAAAACAACAGCCCATAAAAAGGCAGAAAAAAAACTGCTGATTAAGCAGTTAAGCTTTCTTGTGCTTAGCCACATACGCCTTTTCAATCGCAACCCGATGCACGTTATTATAAGCACAGAACGGAATAATCTTCTTGTCAGGCGTAATGTAATGCACCACGCAACGACGAGCACGATTAACATCAAAGTTATATGCATCCATAAACGCCATGCAACCCAAAAGGAAGATTCTTCTGCGGATTTTACCCAGCGACTGATAAGACGGCGAAAGATGCATACGAATAATCGAATTCATCAACGTTAACATCCCAACTTCTTTAGTTACTAAAACCATATTCATAGACAACATCGAAGCCATAAACAACGAGGAAAGCAAAGATATTTTGCCTTTTGACTCAGCAGACTCAGCAGTGCCCCGAATGGTTTTGAAGAACCTGTCGAAATTGACAAACTTATTGATAGGAAACATCTTGCCCTTTCTTGACACATAAACCCAATTCACAATCCCACACTGAGGACTACACGAGAACAACGGCCAAGGCTTCTGCATAAACTTCCGCATAATCTTAATCGGCGAAGTCATAACCGACATCGGAAACAAATCAGTAGTTTTAATTTCCCCATTCGTCTGTTTCTCCACATCTTCAGCAAAGCTCCATTCACGAAAGTTCTCACGAAACGGATTCTCTGTCGCTCTTCCAGTAAAAGCGATAGGCTGAAAAATTAAGCCTCTGATGATATCGGTGTTTTTCGCGGCGAACCGAATCATGTCGCCTACTTCCTTGTCGTTTAAGCTCTTCATAAGGGTGTTGACAAGGATAACCTCAATGTCATGTTTGCGGCATACATCAATTGCCTTAAGCTTCACATCTACAAGCTCTCTGCCCCTAATCTTCTTGTTAAAGTCTTCGTGGAAGCTGTCAAAAGATAAGTACACAATGTTTAAGCCATTATCCTTCAGCTTCTTAGCCAACCCCGGAGTATCAACCAAATGAGTCCCATTCGTGGCCAAAATAGTCATGAACTTTAATCTGTGTGCGGCACCAATAATTTCAGGCATATCTTCACGTTCAAGAGGTTCACCGCCAGAAAACAAAATCGCTGGAGGTTTAGGATTTGCTTTAGCAGCAAATTCCAGCATACCTATAAGCGCTTCTTTAGTAGGCTCATAATCCTCGTCTTGATCGGGAAAAGTTGAGAAGCAAATTGCACATTTAAAATTGCATCTTTTAGTTACATCAATCACACCAATAACTGTGCCTGAAGCGTGATTCTTACAGGTCTCGCAAACGTAAGGGCAACCTTCAGGGTTTTTAGGTGCATACAGATCGCCAAGATACTGGAACTGGTCATATTTTTGCATATGCTCAAAAATCGGCGGGCTTTGCCAATGGATAGCTTTGAACTCGCCATGTTCAGGGCATCGTTTGGTTATATTGATTTTACCGTTTACTTCACGTAACTGTGCATCTATTTTCTTTTGGCATTCAGGACAAATGCTTTTGGTTTCGCTCATATTAGCATTCCAACTATTGCTTCGATAATCAACGCTAAAGGCAACAGAATCATTGACATAGTCACGATTCGCTCATATTTGCGCACGTTCTGAATTGTTGACCCTGCAGTTACCAAGCGTATTGAAGAGTAAATCAAAAGAACGCTCCACAACAAAATTAGTGGCAAGTAATAGATTGTGAATTCACCGATGAAGTAGGGAAGAGGCGCAAGTAAACCTGTTAGCATGAAAAACAACGCGCCGACCTTAGCTGCGCTGAAACTGCCAATTTTTTGGGGCAGAGTTGGATAACCAACCTTTGAATCTCCTTCCATGCTTAGAATGTCACGTAGGACGTTGCCGCCGATGGTTCCAAAAGCAATCGGATACAAGCTTAAGGAAATCAGGCTGATGTTGTTTAGAACTGTAGCTTCACCGTACATAAAGGCGGTTCCCGTCAAGATACCCACAAGAATGTTTGCTGCAAAACCGGATTTACGTTTAATCAAATAAGAGTAAAGCAGTAGCAGCAGCGAGTCAGCGGCAATAATTGCGAAGCTTAACCAGTTGATAAAGTAGGACATGATTAAGCCTGCAGCAAACAACACGCCTGAAACAGCCACCACCTGCTTTAACGATAAAGCACCTGCAGGGATTGGGCGTTTAGGTTTAATTACAGCGTCACTTTCTCGGTCGAAATAATCGTTAATGGCAAAACCAGCTGAAGTTATGAACGCCATTGAAAAGAAAATTAGCGCAATATGAACTGGGTCAATAATGCTTTTTGTGATGGCTAAAGCTGTTAGAAGCGATAATCCACCAGTCATCAGCCAGTAGGGCATCCTTAAAAGAGCTACTAATCCTCTGGCTGGGGTGGGCTTGGTCATTTAATCAGTTTCCTCTCAGCGATAATGTCTTTTATGCTGTCTTCGAGGCTAACTTTTGGAGTCCAGTCCAATTCTTTCTTTGCTTTATCAATGTTGAACCAGATTTTGGTTACGTCACCGTGCCAAGAAACATTGGTGGTGGTTACCACGGTTTTATCTTGCAGGTTAAGAATAGTTAACATCATTTTGGCAAGCTCCAAAATACTGTAGGTTTTGCCATAACCTAAATTGTAGACTTGACCATTAGCATCCTCTTTAACGCCAATCTTTACCAAAGCGTCAACAACGTCAGAAACATGCACAAAATCGCGTGACTGCAACCCCGTGCCGATAATAACCAGCTTGTTGGGGTCTTTTGCAAGTTTATCTAGGAAGTCATGGATTACACCGTGGCATCTTGAGCCGTAAACGTTAGCGAAGCGTGTTATGGCGATGTCTAAACCGTATTGTTCACGGTACATTTGGCAGTATTGTTCACCAACCACTTTGGATAAGCCGTAACAAGAGAACGGGTGAAAACCATACTCTTCAGGGGTTGGGAAAACTGTTGGGTTGCCATAAACAGCTGCGCTTGAGGCAAAAACAAGTTTGGCGTCGTCTTTACGTGCCTTTTCCAAGACACACAGGGTGCCTTTCGCGTTTGTTTCAAAGTCCTCCATCGGGTTTTCCATTGAGTAAGGCACAACAACTTGGGCAGCTAAGTGATAAATTAAGTCAGCCTTTTCTTGGTTGCAAAGCGTTTTTAGGTCTAAGATGTCGCCTTTAACAAATTTTGCTTGCGGCACGTCTTGGACGTTTTCCAGTTTTCCACTTGACAAGTTATCGTAAATAGTCAAGTTTGATGTTAAGGTGGAGAGCTTTTTTGATAAGTG
>Ga0123335_1001933_pt1 | contig 32296 bp, 22 predicted proteins | sample BiotimSIPDNA_2_FD_89707 | JGI IMG/M metagenome (GOLD analysis project Ga0123335, IMG submission 89707) | Anaerobic biogas reactor microbial communites from Washington, USA - Biogas_R2 time_0 SIP DNA | ecosystem: Engineered > Bioreactor > Anaerobic > Unclassified | place: Washington, USA... | reverse complement strand
TTCCCCTTCAGATACTAGTTCACCCTCCTGTGAAACGCTTCCCAACTGGACCGCAGAATCACCGGTGATGTCAACCGTTGCCCCGTCAACATTAGCGGCGCCTTGCATCAAGTAAGAACCGTCTGCGCCTTCAACCTGATACCCCAGGACAACCGGCACATCACCCGTACCCCACCAGGACACTTTCCGGTTCACAGTATCCCAGGCGCCATTTGAACCGGTAATTCCTGTGGCTGTCAACTCGGATGGAACATATTCTTCCACACCCCATACCGTCGCGCCGCTGGTCGGCATCACCATAAGGGAGACACTATTGTCTCTTATGGACCTTGTCACATTGTGGAGTGCCGCATCTGGTTCAGACTTCAGTTCCATCCCGTTCTTGGAGTCCAGCACCCAGCACAGTGGACACGACAAGTCCGAATTGAAGGCATAGTACTCGCCATTCTGCCAGAGGCTTGCGCCCCGGATAGCATAGGCCATGGGGTTAGTACCCTGCTGCCAACCGCCAATGTAGGGGATAACCTCGTCCATAATTAGCCGCCAGTCTGCATTGGTATCTGCAGGATGAGGCGAAGGAGTTCCTTCAGGTAAAGCACTAATAAAGGACCATGCAGTGCTCCAGTCACCGTATATTTCAGGAAACACATTCATTGAAAGAGCACGAACACGCCAATAGATTGTAATGCCATCTTGAGGTAAGCCTGAATATTCATGGTAATTGAGTAAGTGTGAAATATCATCCTTTTGATAGAATACCATTGAGAAAGAAGAATCATAGGAAAGTTGTATATGCCAATAAATTTGGGTCTCATCAATAAAAAACCATCGCAGTGTTATCGTATCACCTGAAATAACCGTGCCTTGGCCGGGTTGGTCAAGATTAGGGGTTTGTATGTCTTCTATTGCCCTCCCAGGCAACATTACACCTAGTGGAATTATAGCAATAAGAAAGATTAGTCCGGTTTTTGACATTCCCGCCATGATGAAGTTCCTCATTTATCTGATAGACTCAGTAACCGCCAAAGACTTTTTGTGTTTTAGGATTGGTCCAAAACAAAATCCTACTATAAATCTATGCTCAATAATACCTTGCGATTTCCTTAAATTCAACTATGATTCGTAAGTACTAAAATGGTGTACTCCAAATCTAATAGCCGGCCTATTCAATTCCCGCTATATTATGAAGGACTCTGATATGATTTTTCGATACCTGAAGCCCCACATTCGAACGTGGGGGCGATGCATACGGTTTCCCCAAAAAATACAGGATTGGAACAAATAGAAATTACTCCAAACCCTGCAGAAACTTTTTTGCTGCAGACGGTAAAAGGTGTGGCAGACATTCCTGTCTGCCCGAAAGAAGAAAGGCAGACAGGAATGTCTGCCACACCTTGGGTAATTCAGGTACGAACCATGGTCTGCTCGCTATTCCAGGTAAAAAGCGAACAGGGAGGCATGTTCCAAAGCAGAGGCGAGCTGAATGGTTTGGCCGGCGAGGCTATCGATAGATTTTGTCCAGGCAACCGGCGTGGAAACGGTATCGGTGGTGATCGGGGCGCAGTCGTCATACCCAAATCCGGGAAGGGGCGTTCCCGTCACGTCACGTAGTTCCGCGCGCAGCATTCCACCATTGGCGTTGACGTTTACCGAGAGTGTCTTACCGGTTAACTGCAGCAGCGGGGTGAGCAGTTCTCCCTTGCCGTCCAGGGCCGCCCGGGCGACATAGCGGTCCCGCTTCATTTTCACCAGGCCAATCTGCCGTTCCTCGAAGCGGTTTACCTTATGTCCCCGGGCATAGCCGCCATAATAGAGATAGACTTCATCGTCCACGGGGAGTTGCTCGTCAATCCAGGCGTGGGCATGGTCCCAAGTCCCTTGTTGCGGGTCGGGCCGGAAGAAGGGTTCCGGGTCGCGGGTCCAGGTCTCGCCATCCCGGCTCCAGGCCAGCGTGGTATAGCCCACACCATAGGCTTCGGGCGGGTCGGGCGGTGTGTCGGCCTCCAGATCGTCCCGGAGTACCTTGACCATGCCGATGGTGAGCCTGCCCCGCTGCAGGTAACCGTCCATGGCGTAAAATTGCAGTTCCCCCTCGTCAATGCTGTAATCGGGTACCAGCACATGATGCGGTTGTGTCCACTGGAGCAGGTCGGTGCTGAAACTGTGCATGGTGATGCGCCGGTCGCCTTCCCAGGTCTTGCCGCCGCGATACACGGAGATCGTGGCCACGTACCGGTTGCGGAGCGTATCGAAAAAGAGGCCCGTAATATCATGGTTGTGGGGGATGAGGGGCTCCTCGGACACGGGCGTGAAGGTCAGGCCATCGGGGGAGATCGCCAGGCGCAACCCGCCGCCGTGCCACCAGGCAAAGGTGTAGCGTATCGATGGGTCCGTGCTTGCGGGCCCCCGGTCCACAACACTACAGCCGAACTGAATGGGCCCCGGGTCCGGCAGGATGCGGTGCGGACGTTCCCAGTGGATGCCGTCCGCCGACTCCATATACCCGATGCGAGAAACGACCTCGGAAAGATCCTGATTACGGCTCCCGTACCAGAGGCGGAATCGTCCTGTCTGATTATTCCGGAGGATGGTCATATACGGCTGAAAACAACCGTCCTCCTCGCCGGTGACAATTGGATTCGGGATGGCGGGGTTCCGTTCCGGGATCTGTACGACACGCGTGACATTGGTGCCGGACGCGATGAGGTAATCATCCAGGAACAGATGGGGCCCCAAAGATAGGGGAATCGGTTCTTTCGCGGCCGGGACGGCGGTTGTCCCGTATACCAGTGCCTTTTCAGAGGACAGAGGAATCTCCTCGCTGGATTTTGCCGCATTCCCAGTTGCACATCCGAAAATACAACATGCGGCGAGTACAGTAACTATTTGTCTCATATAGGATTCTCCAGGATAAGGGTTATCCCTTTGTGCGGGACACTTTGAACGCATACGCCGTGCTTGAAAGCAGGAACAGTATATTCCGTATAGAACAAAAAGGGAAAATATCACTGATCAGTGGGGTGAAAGGGGCCTTCACACGTTTCGGCTGTTTTGCTGCTTAATACAAATGCGATTTGCCCTACCATCCTTTTTTTTGTCTTCTCATTTGGGGATGGTTCTACTATTGGGACGCCGCCGGCACGAGAGCGTATACTGTTGCCAGGGAATCACACGCCTGTGGATGTGCCCCGCCGGCATCGGATGAAACCGATTCGCCGGGCCGTTTTTTTCTCGGCTTCAACCGTAGCATTTTCCAGACAAGGAGCGCTCCATGAAACATTTATTGATACTTCTGGCCTTCTTTTCATGCATGACCGGTTCCCGGGCAGTTTCGAGTCCGGCGGAGATGGCCGACATGGGGGCGTGGGTAGAAGCAAAGTTCGGAGAGGCGGTTTCCGCTGATGATGCCGGCAGCCTGACGATACTTTCCCATTTCGATATTGTATGGCAGAATTGCCGGGTGGATCGTCCCTTGACGCTGGGCGCCAGTGTCTATGGCAGCGGCCTTTTCACCCATGCGCCTGCCGAGGTGCTGGTAACGCTGCCGGGACCGGGAAAGATGTTCCATGCCCTGGTGGGGGTTGATACCAATGACCAGACGCGTGGGGGGCGGGGCAGTGTCATTTTTTTCGTGGCCGCCGGGGACCACAAGGATCTTTTCACCTCTCCGGTGGTGCGTGAGGGCATGACCCCGCTCCCTGTAGCGGCAGCCCTTGATGGCGCCACGCAATTTTACCTGCACGTCACCGACGGGGGGGATGGAATTGCCTGTGACCAGGCCGTCTGGGCGGAGGCCAAGGTCACCTTGGAGGATGGACGTATCCTCCGGTTGGGTGACATGCCTGTTCGGGAAGCGCCGGAAGAGGCCCTGTGTGCTATGCCAGTGGACGGAGCCCCCCCGTTTTCTTTTCTGTATGACGGCATACCCTTTTCTGGAATGATGTCCCGCTTTTCCAAAGAGGCAACTACCTCAAAGATAGACGAATCCCGCGCAGGTCATGAATTGAAATATCTTGACCCGGAAACCGGTCTCGAAGTACGCTGCGTTGGCGTGGAATATACGGACTTCCCCACCATCGAATGGACACTGCACTTTAAAAATACAGGCGAAAAGGACACGCCCATCCTGTCCGATATCCGGGCGCTGGATACCGGTTTTGCACGGTTGCCGGATGAGACCTATGCCCGCTTCGCGCGGTCCGGTGAGTTTACCCTGCACCACCACACAGGCAGTATCTGCGCGGCGAACGACTATGAACCCCATGTATCCATCCTGAAAGCGGGTGAAGAAAAGCGCCTGGCATCGGCGGGCGGACGCGGCAGCAATGGCGAGTTTCCCTATTTCAATCTGGAATGGCCGGGCGGAGGGGTTATCGCCGTGATCGGCTGGCCCGGCCAGTGGAGCGCTTCCTTCACCCGGGATGACAGCACGGGGCTTCGTATTGCCGCGGGACAAGAGTTGACGCACTTTACCCTGCATCCCGGCGAGGAGGTTCGCTCGCCGCTCATCGTGCTGCAATTCTGGAGGGGAGACCGTGTGGAATCGCAGAATACCTGGCGCCGCTGGATGATCGCCCACAATGTGCCCCGTCCCAACGGCCAACTCCGCCCCACGCACCTTGCGGGGTGTTCCTCCCATTTCTTTGGTGAGATGGTAACCGCTGATGAAGCGAGCCAGTTCCAGTTCATTGACCGCTACGTGGAGGAACGCATTCCAATTGACTACTGGTGGATGGACGCGGGCTGGTACTTCAACGCCTCCGGCTGGCCCAACACGGGCACCTGGGAAGTGGACACGAAGCGGTTTCCCCGGGGACTCCGATCCATCACGGACCATGCCCGCGAGAAAGGCATTGATACCATTTTATGGTTTGAACCCGAACGGGTGACGCCCGGCACCTGGCTGTATGATACCCATCCCGAATGGCTGCTTGGCGCCGACGGTGGCCAGAAACTTCTGGATTTGGGCAATTCAGAAGCTTGGCAATGGCTGGTGGACCATGTGGACCAGCTGCTGACGGACCAGGGCATAGACCTGTATCGCCAGGATTTTAATATGGATCCGCTTGACTACTGGCGTGGCGCGGATGCGCCTGACCGCCAGGGTATCACGGAGATAGGGCATGTCACCGGCTATCTCGCCTTCTGGGATGAACTGCTCCGGCGCCGTCCCGGACTGCGCATTGACACCTGCGCCAGCGGCGGCCGCCGCAACGACCTGGAAACCCTCCGGCTTTCCGTACCCCTCTGGCGCACCGACTATATCCTGGAGCCTATCGGCACGCAGGGATGCACTTACGGCATCTCTTCTTGGATACCTTTCCACGGCACGGGGGTGAAAGAACCGGATGCCTATCTGTTCCGCAGCATGATGACGCCCTACCCGAACTGCCTCTGGGACGCGCGTCGAACCGACCTGGACTATGAGGAACTGCGCCGGCTGATCGCGCAGTGGCAAGAAGCGGCGCCCAACTATGCCGGAGATTACTATCCCCTCACACCCTACAGCCTTGAACCGGATGCGTGGATCGGGTGGCAGTTCCACCGGCCGGAGACCGGGGAGGGGATGGTGCAGATGTTTCGCCGCGAGCAGAGCATCTACCGTGCCGCCGACATTGTATTGCGCGGTCTGGAGCGTGAGGCGTTTTATACGATTACCGACGCGGACAAGCCGGAAGCCACCTGTGAACTGTCCGGTGATCTTCTTATGGGCAAAGGGCTTCCTGTCGAGATTGCGGAAAGGCCCGGGGCTCTGCTGATATTTTATCAGCGAAAGAAATGACGCTTTCTATATTTCGACGATTATCAAACAGGTTCCGGATAGCGGTGGGGCTCATTCGGGTACTATCGAGCCGTCCGGGTTCCGCCCGCCCACATCTCCAGCCCGTCATAGGGATTGGACAGACCCAGGATCAGCTGGCCATCCACGGATTTCATATTTCGCACGCCGTAATTGTTGTGTCTGCCCATGCCGTCCAGATTGACGGCGTACCAAGTGTAACCGTCCTGGGTTTTATAGAGGTCGGCGCCGGCGTTTTTCCGCCAGAAGACCATCTCCGTGCTGGTCAGGAGCAACAGCTTGTCCTCGGGATCGTCCCGCGTGCAGTCGATACCCATGATGCCGAGCACGAAGCCGGGGTGGGTCAGCATGTACGTGAGCCCGGGCATAATGTCGTAGGTGCCGACATAAAACCAGCCGTCATGTTCGCACATGGACCAGATGTAGGCGTTGCTGGGTTCGCCGAATCCGCTGCGTTCCCCGGCAATTGAACGGCGTCCTGTGACCGCCTCCCAGTTGTCATCGCGGTCAATGCGTATGACGTCCGCCGCCTTGAGGCCGACAAGCATGCGCATGAGGAAACTGGCTTGGGCGCCCACATACAGGTGGCCGTTCCATTCCTGCATGGTCAGGAAGGACTCATTCAGCCAGCGCGGGCCGCCGCCGTCGACGATTTTTACCGGCGGCGCGTCGGGATCGGGCCCCTCCAGTTTCCAGACCTGGGCGCCCTGCAGCGGGTTGTGCGTTCCGGCGTAGAGCCAGCCGTTGAAGGATTCGATGGTGAAGATACCCACGTTGCGCTTGTTCCCGAAGCCGTCCTGCAGTACCGTCCAGACCCGCGCGCCGTCCGTGGCCAATATCATGCCTACGCCGCCTTCCGCGTCTTTGTCCACCATGCTGTAATCGTTATAGAAGGACATGTAGAGCAGGCCGTTATGGACGGTCATGCCCCGGATGGAACCCACCTGGTCTACCGCCCAGAACTGCTCCCACGTTCCCGGTTCGCCCGTTTCCGAGCGCCACAGCGAGGTGGTGTCACCGCGACCGCCTGCATATAAATAAAGACGGCCGTCCGAGGCGTTCCGATAGGCCTTCATGGAACGGAACCCGTGGGGGCGGGTATGGTCGTCCAAGTCTTCTTCGCGCGTGTCCAGCACGGTTTCCCAGGTGGACGGGGAAATATCAGGCCGATACCGCCGGATTTCCGGGTAAGCGGACCGCCTGTCCGGCTGAAAACCTTTCCACTGCTGGACGCGGTTCCACGTGCCCACATAGAGATAGCCGGTATTTGAGGCGTTGTCCGGAGCGAAATATTCCATGGACCAGGGGTAATCGTTCTGGTCCTGGGCATGGTCCTGCTCGTCAAGCCCGTTTTCGGATATTTTCACGAAATCCTGTTCGGTAAGCCCTCCCGGTCCGTCTTCAGGGGAACGGTTGCAGCCGGAAACGACCAGGACCACGACTATTGCGACGGCGCAGAAAGAACGCATGGGCTCTCCTTCAATTGTGTGTGGGATCTTACCCTGTCTCTACTTGAGTCGTAATCATAATTACAGATAGATGGAAATTTCAATCTATAGGCAAAAAAAAGACCTCATCCGGCAATATGTAATATATCGATATTGACAATACTATATGTTTGCCTTCAGAATAGACAGGTCCATTAATCAATAATACGGGATGAAGTTTTTTACCACAGAACCAATACCGGGTCGGTATCGTCCGCACGGGATCGGTTAGGAAAACGAGGCAACCATGAGAAGTGAACGCTTCTTTTTATCGTGTCTTATCGTGTCCGTTTGTTGTCGAATGACAAGCCTGTGGGCACAGTCGGTGCCGAATCCTTCTTTTGAGATCGGTGAGGTTGTCCCCGATGGCTGGCATCTGTCCGGCGGCGAGGGCGGCGTTACCGATGATGCCGCCGAAGGCAGCCGTGCGGTGTATGTCACCGGCGTGCCCCATTCGCAGAGCTCCAACGCGTGGTATACCAATCCAATGGTCTTCGAGCCCGGGCGGGTGTACCGGCTCTCGTTTCAGGCGAAACGGGTGGGAGGTTCAGGTGGTTCGCCCGTATCGGGGCCCGCTTTCTGTAACCGCGATCTCTATGAAGTCACTTCTGAATGGAAACGTTATTTCTCCTACTTCATGGCGCCTGCCTCGCCACTTGACAGCCGGTTGCGTTTTGGCCAGTGGGAGGCGGATGGTGTGATTGCCTTCGATGATATTGCACTGGTTCCCGTGGAACCTGTATACCGCCGCCGGGGCCTAATAAAGCTCGGTGACGCGGAGAATATAGAGGGAAACGTCTACACCTTCACAGCGCCCCTGGACAGTCCGGCATGCAATTTCGCCAGGCCCCTTCGCGAGCATGCCTGCCAGTTCAACAAACCGAGGTGGGTGTTCGCACGGAACAGCGAGGTCATTTATGCCCACCAGGTGGGCGGGGAAGCGCAAGTGTCCGCGGAGGTGGAAATCACCATCGGTTATTATGTAGAAGGAACGCTTGCTGTTGAGGCCTGCCGCCCAGGTGAAGAGGCGTGGGTTTCCATAGGAACGCTGACGGGGGAGGGTACGCTGCGTGCGGCCCTGCCGGAGACACTTTTCCCAGCGGAAGAGGTGACTGTGCGGTTGCGGGGCGTGTCCTCGCCGGAAAATCCCGACGGGACGGTGAATTTGCAGGTTTACGGATATGCCTACCGCGCCGTTCTGGACCGTGCACCCGGCGATTTACAAGGGGAAACACGGTTTGTGGCGGTCATGGAGCCTGATGAACGTGTGCAGATGGCGTTCCATGGTTTTGAGAATCCAGACGGCGGCGGTGCGGAAAAACTGTGTTTTAGCGCGGCCAATCTTACTGAAACGTCTTTGTCGGTTGAGCCGTATTTGGTCTTGTCTTCTGGTGCGACGGGGTCGGAAAACGCGCGCCTTGCCACGGCGCAACTGCCGCCGGTGTCCGCAGACAGTACGCCGGTTGCCGTGGATATGGAACTGTCTTGTGCCCCGCTTGGCGCGGGAGAAACCACGCTTTCCTTTGCCTTGGGCGGAGTCACCCGCTATCGGGCTGAAACCACGCTGAACGTCTCCATTCTGAATGAGGCGCGTTACGGATACACCCTTCCGGATGATTCAGACGAGGTTAACTTGTGGTGGGCCTCTTCCGGGTGGAAGGTCAGCCGCACCCGTCCCGCGCCCCGGGAGAAAAAGGACGCCGTGCGTATCCGGGTTGCACGCAATGAGCGCGAGGCCGCCCAGTTCGTTTTGCGTCCATCCCGTCCCCTGCAGGCATTGCAGGTGTCGCCTCGTCCACTGGAAGGCGCCAGCGGCGCCGTGTTACCCGCGGAGGCCGTGGAGGTGCTGCGTGTCGGTTATGTCCCGGTGAACCAGCCCACCGATTCCGTGGGCGTGGCGGGGGCTTGGCCCGATCCGCTGCCGCCATTAAAGGGTACCCTTGACCTGGCGGCGAACGAGAACCAGCCTTTCTGGGTGCGTATCCGTGCCGCCGCCGATACCCCTGCCGGCGAATACCGGGGGAGTATCCGTTTGGAAGCCGGGGAGTGGCATGCGGAGGTACCGCTGGAAGTCGAAGTGTTTGACTTTACACTGCCCGACCGCAGCACCTGCGTTTCCGCTTTCGGCTTTGACCCCAGCCTGGCGTTCCAATACCACAATGTGAGCGATGAAGCGGACCGCCGCGCGGTGTTCGAGAAATACCTCGCCCTTCTCGGCGACCATCACATTTCCATTTATAATCCCGCTGTCCTGGATCCCATCGTTTATTCCTGGCCGCATTTGCCCCTGTGGCAGGGCGGTCAGCGCGCCGTATCCCCTGAGGACGGTGAAAATACCTGCCTGCTTTTGCGGGATGATTCAGAAACAGAGGGCGTTTCCTCGCTGTATGACAAAAAACTGCCAGTTTCTGAAAAGGGCATTCGGGTGGCTTTCACCTATAAAACGGGCGTGCCGGGGCATGAATTCATCATCACGATCCTGCATCATGACGACACCGGCAACTGGATGCCGGGAAAGAACAGGGATATCGTTATTACGGGGGACGGTTCCTGGCAACCGTATGAAGTGGTCATAGGCAATTTCCCCGAGGGCGCGTCTCAGTACCAGCTGCGCCTGTGGGCGACCCGCTACGCGGAGGACGGCCATTATACGGGCGAGGTCTGGTTTGACGACGTTCAGGTGACGGATGTGGCGTCCGGCGCGTCCTTGATCTCCGAGAGGTTCACGCCTCCCGACAAGGAGGCGCTGGAGGTCATGTTCACCCCGGAATTCGACTGGACGAACTGGGACGCCGCCATGACGCGCGCTTTTGAGAAATACGGGTTCAACAGTTTCTCCTTGCCCGTGCCGGGCATGGGCGGAGGTACCTTTCACGAACGATGGGAGCCCGAACTGCTTGGCCACCGTGAAGGCACGCCGGAATATGAGATCGCTTTCACGGCGTGGTGCCGCGCCGCCGAGGCGCATCTCCGTGAAAAGGGATGGCTGGATGAGTCCTTCATCTACTGGTTTGATGAGCCCGAACCGGATGATTACGCCTTTGTCATGAACGGGTTCCGGAAGTTGAAGGAGGCCGCCCCTGGTTTGAACCGCATGCTTACCGAAGAGGTTACCCCGGAACTGATCGGCGGGCCGAACATCTGGTGTCCCGTTTCGTTCAACTACGACTACGAAAAGGCACGGCGGCGCCAGGCCGAAGGGGAAACAATCTGGTGGTACATCTGCACCGGTCCCAAGCAGCCCTACGCCACCCTGTTTATTGATCATCCCGGCACGGAACTGCGCGTGTGGTTATGGCAGACCTGGGAGCGGTCGATTGAAGGCATTCTTATCTGGCAGAGCAATTACTGGACCAGCGAAGCCGCCTATCCCGATGCGCCTCAGAATCCCTACAAAGATCCCATGGGCTGGGTCAGCGGCTACAGCACCCCGGCAGGCGCCAGACGCCCCTGGGGCAACGGCGACGGCCGGTTCCTCTATCCGCCGGAAGCCGCCGCCGACGGGCGCCCCGACGGGCCTGTGTTTGACGTACCTGTGGGATCCATCCGGCTGGATATGCTGCGCGACGGCATCGAAGATTATGAGTACTTCGTGATATTACGCGGCCTGGTGGAGGCCTTCGAGAAGAACCATTCCGAGTCTGAGGCACGGCTTTACAGGGCGTTGTTGGAGGTTCCCGATACCGTGTCAACTTCACTCACGGAATTTACCTGGGATCCTGCGCCCCTTGAAGCGCATCGTGAAGCCGTGGCGCGCGCTATTATGCAACTGGGCTCAGCAATTAATTGATTCTTAAAATAGCCATTACATTTGAAGGCGTTTTCAGCCATGGGACTTAAAGGACATAAAAGACAACAAGGACGGTGACTTCTGAATCCCGGTCCACCATGTCCATTATGGCCATCAATCCTTCCGCGCGCGTGAGCCAATTGCGGACATGGTATCGTCGTTGTTACCAGAGGCTTTTCAACCGTGGGTATCCCCGGTTTTCGGCGATATCCCAGATGACTTCAAAATCCCAACCTGCGGCGAGATAACTTTCCCGGCGCAGGAGGGCTTCGGTGGGCTGGCCCGTGCCGCCGCCGGAAACGGTAATCATGGAGGTTGTGGTATCCCAGAAACAGGCGACGGCTTCAGCCTCGAAACTTTCTCCAATCAGGCCGCCCACCCAGGTATACCCGGAGACTCGTCCGGCAGCGTAGCATTCCTGTACTGTGCCCTTGTAGTTGCGGCCTGCCAGGCCGCCCACGAAGAAATCGCCGGAAACGGGACCGGTTGCGTAACAGGCGTCCAGTATGCCTCGGTTAATGCCCGCAAGGCAGCCCACGCGGGAGATGCCGGAGACGGCGGCGGTTGAAAAACAGGCGGCGACGGAATCGGACCAGTTTTCGCCCACGAGGCTCCCCACATAATGGCTGCCCGTAATGGAGCCGCCATCAATCCCGAGATTCACCACAACGCCCGATGAGGCGATGGAACGGAAGAGACCGATGCCCTGTTCATCCGGGCGGTGGATGAACAGTCCTCGGATGACAAATCCCTGGCCGTCAAAACTGCCGGAGAAACCCGCTGCATCATTGTCCTCCACCCACGCGCCTACGGGCAGGAACCCGGCGCCGTTATTCCACAGACGGGTTTCTGAGGCGTCAATGTCCTGGGTCAGGATATAAGAGCCATTGAGGGGATACTCCGGGTCCTGGCCGATGCGCTGGAGCATCTCAACGGAAGTAATCGCTATCTGGGCGTCGGCCATGCCGGACATTCCGCAGCAGGACGCCACTGCCAGGCAAAACAGAAACGTATAGGTCTTCTTCACTTGAAATCCTTTCACGGTGTCCGGCCAGATTGTCGGACCTGCGTTTATTCTGTATATTTGAAACGCATTTTCGACCCGTTCGGTGAACAAAAGGTCATTATTTATTAGAACATCATACTCCATAAATGCCGTGGAGTAAAAAAACAACGCCCCATTCTTACGCAGTGATTCAGGTTTTCTTGATGGCCGCGAGCAGAAGCGCAAGGACGCCTTCCTGGTCAAGCGTGCCGCAGTTCAGGATTTCATCCGCGAAGCGCCGGTACAAGGGCTCCCGCGTCGCGTACAGATCAGCGAGGCTTTGGCCGGGTTCGCGCACCAGCCCCCGGTATTCGATATTGGTGGCCCGTGATTCCACCACGGTCAGGGGCAGGTGGAGGTAATAACAGCGGCCGTATTTTTTAAGGTGGCCCATGGCGGCATCGCTGTAGACGACACTGCCGCCCGTTGCTATCACATGCCCCCGGCATTGAAGGCTGAGCAGGTGTTGCTCTTCTACCCGGCGCAGGGCATCCATGCCGTCGGCATCAATAATGTCCTGAAGTTTTTTGCCCAGGGCGGCCTGGATCAGCACGTCGGTGTCCACATAGGGCATGGCCAGCGCTTTCGCCAGCAGCACCCCCGTGGTGCTTTTGCCGCTCCAGGGCATGCCGATAAGAATGATATTGTCCTTACTGTCATGCATGAGGGGAAAGTGTCTTATGGAATAACATCACGGTTTGAGTCTTCTCCTTTGCGAGTAAACAAAACAATATTCCGGCGGCATTCCCGGGCGTCATCGCCGCCAGTCGAGGAGCGATTCAATCGCTTCCGGCGCGAACACGGGGATGTCCGTTGCCTCGCGCACCTGCTTGCGTTCCGCGTGGGAATCATCGATGAAGATGGCGTGGCGATGGCGTATGTGCGCTGATTTCGACGTGCCCGGTTCCAGGAGCGTTACGGAATCGAACATTTCCGAGAGCGCGTTCTTCTTTAAGGTTGCCGCGAGATCCCCGGCATGGCGGGTCAACAGGTGCAGTTGAACACCCCGGTTCCGGCATTGGAAGAGAAAGGCCCCAAGCAGGGGATCCACACCGTCCGGCTTGAGCAGGGTATCGTCCAGGTCAAGATAAACGTGCGTATAGTTCAGGTCCGTAAAGAAGCGCGACGCCAGCGCCCGGTCCATTTCAATGCCGTGCGCCTGTTCCAGCAGTTCCACATCCAGACCAAGCCGGTCGTAGACGCTTAGGAGCGGCAGATTAACACCCAGGTTGCGGCACAGCCCCATGCCGCCACTGACCCGGGGCGCCACTTCGAGCAGTGTCAGACGACCGGCGCCGTCGCGCTTCATCTGGAAAAACCAGGCGCCCCGCATCGGGATGGCTTCGTTGACGGCCTGCGCCGCGCGGGTCATCTGTTCATCGCGTGTGGGCCGCGTATGCATGCTGATACCGCCTACGGTGCGGACGCGTTCCCTGGGCCCGGCATAACGCAGCGTGCCGTGCCGATCCGTGAAACAGTCCACCGTGTATTCCGGCCCCGGCAGGTATTCCATGGAAAGAAGTGAGGAGTCCGCTTCCAGCGCCGTGTCCCATTCCTTTTTTGATTGGATTTTCCTTGCGCCCCGGGAACCTTCTCCCCGGTCTGGTTTTACGAACAGGGGGAAGGGAGCGTCCAGATCTCCGGTATTGTACATCTTGGGCACTGACACTACCCCGGTCAGCCGTGCGTAGGTGGCGGACTTGCTGCGGCACAGTTCGCAGGTCTCCGCCGACGGCGCAATCACTTCGCAGCCGGGCAGGCTGCCGTGCCGCGCAAGGGTCAGGACCACGTCGTCGTGGGCGGGATAGATAAAATCAATGTGGTATTCACCGGCCAACGCGTCGAGGCACGGCAGGAAGAGCGGGTCATATACCATGGGCAGCGGCGGCAGGTAGTTTCGGAAGAGATAGGCGCCGTGGTTGGGTTCGACGCTGTTCGCGCCGAAAAGTTCCAGATGCCTGCTGTGGCACAGGGAGCGGTGAATTTCCAGGCCGATTTCCGTGCCGCAGGGGAATATCAGGACACGCGTTTTGGGGTCCTCGTTTGGTGTCATGTCGCATAACCCTTTGGCTGGCGCCTGTTGTAAATGGCAAAAACAGTGACGTTATACACGGTCGCCGGCGCGTCAGCGGACATTACGCATCAGGCCGACGCTGTTGGTGCCCCACAGCGCCACGGCAATGTCCATGCGCCCGTCATTGTCCAGATCGGCGATTTGCAGCGCGCGTGGCCGGCCCTGCTCAAAATGATACGTCTCCGTGCGGTACTGTTGGCGCGGTATGGCGTCCGATGAGGTATTGAACAGCACCACAACATTGCCGGAGGCTGGGCAGGCGGCGACAATATCCATGCGTCCGTCTGCGTCCAGGTCGGCTACGGCGATATCGCGTATTTCATGTTCAAGCACGTCCCGGTTTTTGCCGAGCATGAGTTCCTGGGACACGGAATAGGAGAACGGCGCGTCGCCGTAGAAAATCATGATGGTGTCGTCGGCGTGAGCGTGACTGGTCACAATGTCCGGCAGCCCGTCGTTGTTCATGTCCTGGACCACAACGGTGGTGGGCAGTTCTCCCCGGGTTTTGAATCGGGCCGCCGGGGTGAATCCGCCGTTGCCGGTACCGCGAAACAGAGCGATTTCAGCGGAGGCATACAAGGTTACCGCCAGGTCCTGAATGCCGTCGCCGTCCAGGTCTGAAAGGGCGAGCGCGCGCGGGGCGCCGGATACGGAAATGTAATGGGGTTCGGCGAACACGGTTTCCTGGTGTCCCGCCATAAACAGGATGATGTCGCTGCTCCACCCGGCGGCCAGCAGGTCACGCAGTCCGTCGTTGTTCAAATCCCGAACGATGACGGAAGTGAGGCCGGGGATGGCGAACAGGGGAACGCCTTCCCCGTCATGGTGGCGGTGGTATTCCAGTCCGGTGTCGGGCACCCGGAACTCCAGCGGCGTGAAAACGTCCTCATCCTTGAGGTTCAGAAAGACGGAAATGTGCCGGGCGCGGGAGGCGAGGAAATTGACGGCGATGATATCGGGCCATTTCAGCCCGTCCACGTTGGCGATGGCCAGCGCGTAGGGCGCTGTGCCGGTCTTGAGCGATGGATGCCGCCGCGTATAATCAAAAGGGTTTTCCGCGATTAGTATGGACAACTCGTCATTCGCGGGGCGTTCCTCCCTTGGGTCGTGCAGTTCGCCCCGGTCCGCGGTGACGATATCGGGGAGGCCGTCGCCGTTCAGGTCCGCCACGGCCAGGGCGTTCGGGTTCGGGCCTACTTGCCAGGTTTTGGAGAGCACGGAAAACGTGCGGGCTCCTTTCTGGCCGGAAGCGCTCTCGGGGACGAGAAGCGCCAGTGCCATGAAAACAAGACAAAATTGCAGTGTGAAGGCAAGCCGGGAAGACCTGTGAAGGCGCTTATGTCTTGCAGATTCGAAGGGGAGTATGTTGTAGTTGCCAGTCCGGGTCATGACGTTTCCATTTTCTGTTCTACGTCCGGAGCCGCCCATTGAGCGGTCAGTTCCATAGCTGCGCACAGGCTGTTCTCGCGGGCGCGGCCCGTTCCCGCGATATCAAAGGCCGTGCCGTGGTCCGGCGAAGTGCGGATAAAGGGCAGGCCCAGGGTGACATGCACGCCCTCGTCCATGGCGACCAGTTTGAACGGGATATGGCCCTGATCATGGTACATGGCCACCACCAGGTCGAATTCGCCGTTGTACATGCGGTGGAATACCGTGTCCGGGGCATAGGGGCCTGTGCAATCTATACCGCGATTCCTTGCTTCCGCCGCAGCCGGGGCGATTTCCTCGATTTCTTCACGGCCGAACGCGCCGCTCTCGCCCGCATGGGGGTTCAGCCCAGAAACGGCAAGGCGGGGCTGCTGAAATCCCAGCCGGCGCAGGGTGTTGTAACCCGCACTGATGGCGCGAAGCACAAGGTCTTTCTTTACCACGGCGACCGCGTCACGCATGGAAAGGTGCGCTGTAATGTGAACAATGCGCAGGCGTTCGTGAAAGAGGCTCATGTGACAATGGTCCACCCCGGTTATGGCCTGGAGCATGGGCGTGTGCCCGGCATATTCACACCCGGACAGGAGCAGGCCCTCTTTGCTCACGGGACAGGTCACCAGGCCCTGGAGGCGGCCTTCCAGTGCGAGTTTCGCGGCGGTTTCTATCCAGGCCGCGGCACAGCGTGATGCCCCCGGATCGATCGTGCCGGGTTTAGGCGGCGGCGCGGGATATCCCGCGGCGAATACCGGTATGGCTGTCGAACCGGTGTCAATGGCGTCCAAACTTGAAATTTCATATAAGGGCGGCATATCCCGCAGCCCTTTCCCGGCGCTTTCCAAAACAAATCTATCCCCGAATACCACCGGAACGCAACGGTCCCACCAGTTTTGTCCGGCCAGGGCCTTGGCCAGGATTTCAGGACCGATACCGTTGGGGTCGCCCATGGTAAGGGCAAGCATCGGCGCTGTGAATATGGGCTTCTGTCGTTGCGGCACGGTTGACGCATTCCTTAAGGTTACGGGATAGACACGGGGAAATAGTCTAACATGAGCCTTTCTCCTGACGGTAACGCGAACAGGCGCGGAGCGGCTGTCAGGTAACGTGCCTGTGTCCACATGTAATTTCGTGGGGATACTTAAAGCCTGCAATTTTTGCAGGGTTGCAAGCCGGCCCCGACTTTTTTGCGCACTTTCGGGCAGATATTTCAGCATTATGTTGGCACGGTTGTTGCTTTCTTAAAAGCAGGTTCGTAGGATAGACAGTTAAAGAGAAAGCAAAACAACGCTGCTGAGGCAGCAGGAAAGGAACACGATATGAAAACGAACAACATGATTCTCCTGGTATTGTTGGCGGTCGTAATGACCGGCGCCGCATTTGCCCAGAAGCAACCGGTGGTTTCACAGGATCAGGCGCCTGCCGCCGGACAGGGACGCGGCTACACCTGTCCCAATTTTGTGGATGCCGACGGAGACGGCGTCAACGACAACTATGCCGATGCCGACAATGACGGTGTCTGTGATTATCGGCAAAACCGTCCGCGCCTAGGACGCGGTTACCGCGGCAGGATGGGTGACGGCAACGGTTCCGGCCAGGGCTACGGCCGCTTCAGGAACACCGATGTCGGCGTGGATGCTGACGGCGATGGTGTTATCGACAGACGGCCCCAGCACCTTGGGCTTGGCGGCCAGGGCCGGGGCGTGGATTGTCCCAATTTTGTGGATGAAAACAAGGACGGTGTCAATGACAGGTTTGTGGACGCGGACGGCGACGGCACCTGCGACACCTGGCTGGAACGCCGCGGGCTGGACGGCCGGGGCCGGGGTGTTTTTTGTCCCAACTTTGTCGATGAAAATAACGACGGCGTCAACGACAATTTCGTGGACGCGGACGGCGACGGCGTCTGTGATAACTGGCCGCAAGGACAACGCGCCGGCATGGGCCGTGGTGCGGGTCGCGGCGTGGGGCGCGGTGCGGGACGCGGGGCAGGCGCTGGCATGGGCCGTGGCGCCGGCCGTGGCATGGGCTATGGCGCTGGTCGTGGCATGGGCCGTGGCGCAGGCGGCCAGGGGTTTGGCGCCGGACAGCCTCAACGTTGATGTAGTTTCGTAAATCTAAAGACGGCGGCCGCAGGCGATGAATGCCTGCGGCCGCTGCGCTTTTTGTTGACCAGACTGCCCTGATTTTTGCGAATAGAGCGCATCAATGTCCGGGGGGGCGGACAATTTGTTCAAACAATTGCGCGGCGGACACTTCTTTACGGTACAATCCCTGTATACGATGGTTTGGATAGGGTCTGATGGGCATACTTTTCGGAAGCCGTCGTTTTTAAGAACCGTAACTGGCAGAATGAGTCTATGTGGCGATTTGTCCAGATAACCGATACGCACCTGGCAAGCGAGCGCAATGGCGTGTGGAACAACAAGTTTCTCTGTTCCATGATGCCCGATGTGATGGCATGTCTGAAAACGGACCTGGCGCGGCTTAATCCCGATTTCCTGCTGGTTACCGGGGATATCGTGAGCAGCCATTCACGTGCGGCGGTGTTCCAGGCCCGGGACATGCTCGAGTCCCTTGAGGTGCCGTATTATCCCGCCGGGGGCAACCATGATTTTTGCAGCATGGAGTCGCGCGCGTGGTTTCTGGAGGCGTATGCGCAGCGTCTGCCGGCCTGTAATACGGTATATACCTTTGTGCATAAAAATCTGCGTTTCTGCGTGCTGGATCCTTGGTGGGTCTGGCGTGACGGGTCGATGATGCCCTTCGCAGAGCCGGACACTAGCGAACCCGGGGAAAAGAAGACGCGCGACACGCGCTGGGCGTTGCCACCGGAGCAGTTTGTCTGGCTCGAAAGTGTTTTAAACGCCTTTCCGGACCTGCCGACCTGCATTGCCACCCATTATCCGGTAACGCCCCTGCCGGAACATTTTTATCAACCCGAATACAATTTCGCGGGTTCCCTTGAAAACGGAGATTTGCTCGCGGGTGTTTTGGCGAAGTATCCGCAGGTAATCGCCGTGTTTTCCGGCCACGTGCATACGAACGCCATTTCTGAAAACAGCGGCGTACTGCACGTCTGCACCTCGGCGCTCCCGGAATACCCGGTGGAATTCCGGGAAGTGGAGGTGTATAAAGACCGGATCGAGATAAAAACGCACGGGCTGAGCGACCCCGCTTTTGCGCGGCGTTCCCTGATACCCAGCCGGGAGTATATTTCTGGAACTCATGGGGACCGCAGCGCAGTGGCGCGTTTCATCTGAGCGTTCTCAGGAGCGCGGCCTGAAAATGCGCTTGAAATAGGAGGGGTTGTCCAGGCACTTGAGATCGATTTTTATGAAGCGATCCAGTTCCTGGTCGGAAATGGGGGTGTCGGGTGCTGAGCGGGGAAGGCCAAAGGGAAACGCGGGTTTGGGAGCGGCAGCATCTTCCGCGCTTTCCGTTTCCTCTTCCATCGCGGGAAAGCGGAACATGCCGGATTCGAGGAACTGGGCGATTACCTCGGCAAGATGCATCTTGCGTTCTTCCATGGTACCGTTTTCCAGTATCTGCTTATTCAGCGGAATAATCTTTCCCCGAAAGAGCACCGAAAGTTCTTCGCAATGCCGGCACGCAAGGACGGCAATCACCTCCCTGGGAAGATTCCCCATGTGAAAACCGTATTCTTTGCAATGAGGGCAACGCATACGCCGCATATGGTATCATTCCTTATCACGCGTCCTGATAGCCTCTACTTTAACGTTAAAGGGGGGGTAAAATCAAGCCTTCCGACCTTTCAGGCAGCCGTATCAAGGCGCCGAAACAGGTGAAGGTATTTTCGAGCGCGCGTGAATGCGGGAAAGAATTTTTCCCGGTGATATCGCGTTAGTAGTGGGTAAGTAATGAAAGGACCAGCGGCATGAAAGCACGGAAAATTTGCGACCGCGTTGACCTGGTGGGCGCGGTGGACTGGAACAGGCGTCTTTTTGATTCCCTGATACCCCTTCCTGACGGCACAAGCTATAACGCGTACCTGGTATGGGGTTCCACCAAAACGGCGTTGATAGATACGGCGGACCCGCCCATGGCAGATGTGCTGATGAGGCAGTTGGAGCATGTGAAATATGTGGACTACATCGTGTCCCAGCATGCGGAACAGGACCATGCGGGAGCGATTCCGCACGTGCTGGAGAAATATCCGGACGCGATGCTGTTGTGTTCGCCCAAGGCGAAGGACATGCTCATCGACCACCTGCATGTGCCGGGTGGAAGGATAAAGACGGTCGCCGACGGCGAGGAAATTTCATTGGGCGACCGCACCCTGAAATTTATTCACACGCCCTGGGTGCATTGGCCTGAGACCATGTGCACCTATCTCCCGGAAGACAGGATATTGTTTAGCTGCGATCTTTTTGGGTCCCATCTCGCGGTATCCCGATTGTATGCGGGTGATGATCCCCATGTAGCGGAGGCGGCAAAGCGATATTACGCGGAAATTATGATGCCCTTCCGTAAACTTATCAAGAACAACATCGCCAAAATTGAAAAGTTGGATTATGGCTATATCGCGCCCAGCCACGGCCCGGTATATGACAAACCCGAACTGATCGTGAATGCCTACCGGGAATGGACCTCCGACAAAGTCGCCAACAAGGTCGTCGTTCCCTATATCTCCATGCATGGCAGCACCGAGATCATGGTTAATTATCTCGTTTCCAGTCTCGCCGAATACGGCATCGATGTGCAACCCTTCGACCTGACCGCAACGGATTTAGGCAACCTGGCCATGGCGCTGGTGGATGCCGCAACCATTGTTATCGGCACACCCACGGTTCACTTCGGACCGCACCCCAACGTTTTTGCCGCCACACATCTGGCCAACTCACTGAAACCCAAATTGCGTTATGCAGCCATCATTGGTTCCTACGGGTGGGGTACCAAGGCGGGCGAGCAAATCGCCGCGCTCATTCCCAACCTCAAGGTGGAAGTCCTGGATACCGTGCTGTGCAAAGGACTGCCCCGAGATGAGGATTTTGCCAATCTGGATGCGTTGGCCGCGAAAGTTCAGGAAAAACATGCCGGCCTGGCTTAGCCGGACAGGATTTCATCGGATACTTGTCAATTAGCGCGGTGCCAGGCATATCAGGAACTCAACCGGAGGCACCGTACACGGTTATCCTGCTTTAAGGTGTCCCAAGTACACGGCTGTATTGGTATTTGCACTATATATATTCCCTGGTCAATCCCATATGTTGTGATGGATACAGCACCCGGCACAATATTTTGTTGCAATTCACCCCACTTTCTGATAAAATGCGCTCAGTGTTTTATTCATGACTGTGGGAGAATCGGTCTGTGGAAGACGAAGGAATCATCAGCACTGAGCGCAAGCGGGAGTTGCTCGGTGTAATACTGCTGCTTGTCACCGGGGTTCTTTTTTCTGCGCTTCTCTCCGATTTGCTCTACTCCAACCAGAATGCGGAACTGACGGCGGAGGGTCCGGTTGCGACGCCGAACTGGCTGGGACCGGTCGGGGCGTTTATAGCGGGCACGCTTTCCGTATTATTCGGCGATGCCGCGCATCTTATTTATGGCATTACCTTTTTCTGGGCCCTCAAGCAATGCGTGCATAAACCCTTTGGGCGCGTACTGACCCGGATTGCCGGGCTGGTTTTGTTGGTCGGCGCCATGGCGGGCCTGTTGCATATCCATCTGCTCAAAGGCGTGGCGGACGCCCAGTCCGGCGGCGCGTTGGGGGCTTTTGTGGCGGAGAGCCTGCTTCTGCCCCGGTTCGGCATCATTGCGGCAAGCATATTGTGCGGCATTGCCACCCTGATCGGCATGTTGCTGGCCACGGATTTTTTGTTTATCCACTTTTTTGTTTTCATCCATCGCATCTTGCTCGGAATCGGCAGGGGCGTCTGGTTTCTTTTATCCGGCGTGTGGCGCGTTTTTCTCTGGCTTACTGGCACTGACACCCAAAGTGTCTCACGCGATACGGAGGAGGCCTTTGCACCCATTTCAGACTTTTGTGAACAGATTCCGGAGAGCGCCTTTCCGCCCGCGCCAAAGGAAAAGAAGCGGGGACTGTTCGCCCGTGCCGTAGCGTTGCTGGTCCCGCGTGTTTCCCATAAGACGCTGATTCCCGAAGAGGTGGAAGATGACGGCGCGGATACGGGGTACGAGCCGGATACCGACTTTGATGAAAATGTTTTCCCATCAGAAGTCACCGTGCCTAGAAAGCCGCCACGTCTTCATATCCGTGAGATTACCGAAGAGCAATCCGATGCCGCGGACGCGCCTTTTGGCGAAATACCGGTGTTGAATCTGTCAGATACGGGCGAAGGCGAGCAGAGGGACATGTTCGTTGACCTGCTTCCCACGCAGGATATCCCTGTTTCCCCGGAAGGCGCGTCTCCCGGCGCGGGTGTTTCGAAGGTGGAAGAAGACGCGGAAGATGTGGACGGTTTAAGCGTTTCTTTGCGACATGATTCCGCCGCGGCAAAGGCGGTGAATTCGAAGCGCGGCCAACATCGGCTCAGAAGAAAAATAGAGAAGGTGGAAGACCTGCCGGAAGACTATGAGTATCCTGCCAGGTACACGCCTCCGCCGCTAGACCTTTTTGAGCGTGTCGAACGCAGGATTATTCCCAACCTGCGCGAAAAAATGGGCAAAATGGCGGCCCACCTTGAGGACACGCTGGCCACGTTCAATATTGAAGCCAAGGTCACCGACGTGACCCGCGGCCCGACGATAACCCGCTTTGAACTGGAGCCGGCGCCGGGCACGAAAGTAAGTCGTTTCCAGGGGCTTACCGATGATATCGCCCTCGCCTTAAAGGCGAAAGGCGTGCGGGTGGAAGCGCCCATTCCCGGGAAGGGGCGTGTCGGTATCGAAATATCCAACGAAGAACGGGACCCGGTGGTCGTCCGTGAACTTCTGGAGCATTCCGTATTCAGCACGCGGGGCGGCCGCCTGAACCTGGCGCTGGGCAAAGACATCGCCGGCGAGGTGTGCATCGCCGACCTGATGCGCATGCCTCACCTGCTGGTTGCGGGCGCGACCGGCGCGGGAAAAACCGTCTGTATCAAGGCGCTGCTGGCGAGCCTGCTGTATCAGCATACGCCGGATGAACTTCAATTGATGCTGATAGACCCCAAAATGGTCGAGCTTTCCATTTTCAACGATATACCCCACCTGATCACCCCCGTGGTCACGGACCCGAAAAAGGCCGCCGCGTCCCTGCAGTGGCTTATCAATGAAATGGAGGAACGGTACAGGCTGTTTGCGGATTTGCGTGTACGGAACATTGAAGTCTACAACGCCAGTGTTGAAAACGGGGAAATTGAAATGGAGGGGGGGCAGGGGCAGCACAAATCGCACTCCGTAAATGTTGTGCGCAAGCTGCCCTTCATCGTCTGCATCATAGACGAACTCGCGGACCTGATGATTCTTGCGCGCAGTGAGGTGGAAGAGGCCATCATGCGGCTGGCCCAACTTGCGCGTGCGGTCGGGATACATCTGATTATCGCCACGCAGCGTCCGTCCGTGGATGTGCTCACGGGCGTTATCAAGGCCAATTTTCCCGCGCGCATTTCCTTCCAGGTTTCTTCCCGGGTCGATTCCAGATGCATTCTGGACGAGATCGGCGCGGAGCGGCTCATAGGCATGGGCGACATGCTGTACCTTCCCGCGGGCCAATCCAAACCGGCGCGCATTCAGGGCGCTTTTGTGAGTGACGAGGAGATGTCGGCGCTGATTGCTTATTTGAAACGACAGGCGCCGCCGCAATACCGAGATGAAATTCAAAACTTCGGGAAAACCAAGGAAACGATGGAGGATTTGGACCAGGAAGACGACCCGCTCCTGGAGGATGCCATCCGTGTGGTGCTTGACACCGGGCAGGCATCGATATCAATGGTGCAAAGAAGGTTGCGTGTGGGGTATACTAGGGCAGCACGGTTAATTGACATGATGGAGCTCAAAGGCATCGTGGGGCCCCACACGGGTAGTAAAGCGCGGGAGATACTCGTGGCGACAACGATGAAGGAATAATTCAAATGAGTACAGCTCTCTTTCCGGGCACGGTTTTAAAAGAGCGGCGCGAATTACTTGGGCATACTTTGGGCAGTGTGTCCCGTGAGATACATGTGCCTATCGAATATATCGAGGCATTTGAAGCGGGCAGGATCGATAAAACGCCCGGGCGTGCCTACGCCATTGGCTTTTTACGCAGTTATTGCCGGTTTCTTGATTTGGATCCGGATCCTTTCTGCGATCAATACCTGCTGTGCACCAGGCCACCAAAGGGCAGCCATCCCTTCAAACTTACACGGCGCGGTGACGAATCCAGCCCCGTGGACGGTTCCTATCCCCGTTGGGTGAACGAACTGATCAACTGGGGGACCGTGTGTCTGATTATCCTTATCAGCTGGCTTGCCTATACTGTTGTCATTCAGCCTGTCGCGGAATCCTGGAAAAGCCGTGTTGAAGCCGGTGCCGTGGAAATCGAAGCGCCGGTGCATTTCAACGAAGAATTATAGTCCAGCTTCGGGTCTACACCACCCGCTTCCGCCGCCGTCACCCGGGTGCGGCGTTCACTTCGTTTATCCCTGTGAACTTGCCTGCTCCGTTTCAGCAAGTTAAAAAAAAGACAAAACTTGAAACCTTTACCCGTGTTAGGCTGTCTCAGGAACAGCCATGAGAGAAAGGGTATGTTCCGAACGATGCGGCATAGTCTCAATACCAAACGAAGGATTCGATTATTACGCGGTACAAACGCGGGTATTGCACGAAAGAACATGATTGCGTGGCTTGCGCTGATCGTTTTGGTGGGGATTGCGGTCGCAGGGGCTGTAGGCTATCTGCGTGAAAGCGCACAGGATGTCCCGGCGGGCGCCACCTTTACCGCGTTCAAAGGACCCATGGAGATAACGGTCCTCGAAGGCGGCAGCATTGAGGCGAAGGATTCGCTGCAGATACAGTCGGAGGTACAGGGGACAACGCGCATATTAACCCTGATCGAGGAAGGCTATCTTATCACTCCTGAGGATGTTGAAAAGGGGCTGGTGCTGATAGAACTCGACTCGAAGGAACTGGTGGACCGGCAATTGGCCCAGGAATTGGACTACCAGAGTTCGTTGGCGGCCTTGACGGAGGCAAACGAGGAATACGCCATTCAGCTGAACCAGAATGAGAGCGACATCAAGACGGCGGAACTGGCGGTGCATTTTGCCAGGATGGATCTGGAGAAGTATCTCGGAGTTCAGTTGTCTGAAAAGCTGCTGGGGGAACTGGGGCTGCTTGAGCCTGACGAGGAGAACCCTGAAGCGACGAAAAACGTGGTCGCCATAGATTTCAGCCAGTATGCGGATCCGGATAAACTCGGGGATGGCGAGGCGCGGCAGAAACTACGGCAGCTTGAGGACGATCTGGAACTTGCGAATCAGGATCTTGGCCTTGCTGAGAACAAACTCGAGGGGACCAAGCGCCTTTTCGAACGCGAATTCGTCATGAAAACGCAGCTTGACACCGATGAGAGCGGTTATAACCGCAAACTGATCGCCCGACAGTCCGCGGAAACAAACCGTGATTTGTATATCAAGTATGAATTTCCGAAGATGGCCCAGAAACTGCTCTCGGATTATGAAGAGTGCCTGCGCAAACTTGTGCGCGCGAAAAAACTGGCCAACTCCAAAATCGCCCAGAGCGAGGCCAAGAAAAATTCGGCGGAAGCGCGTCACGAACTGCAGTCGCGCAAGCGTGATGAACTGAAAACACAGATAGAAAAGTGCACCATCCGCGCCCCGCGCACCGGGATGGTGGTCTACGGAACCGGCGAACAGAGCTATCGCAACGATCCCATCGAAGAGGGCGCCACGGTCCGGGAGCGACAGGTACTGCTAACTATTCCCGATACTTCCGTCATGGCGGTACGGGTTCAGGTGCATGAATCTTTCGTCAAGAAGGTGCGCCCGGGGCAGAAGTCGCGCATCCGGGTGGACGCCTATCCCAACCAGCAACTGACCGGCGTCGTCCATCGTATCGCCGTATTGCCGGATTCGCAAAACCGCTGGCTGAGTCCGGATCTGAAGGTGTACAGCACGGTCATCCATATCGACGGAGAGATTGACTGGCTGAAACCGGGCATGAGCGCCGAGGCGGAAATTATTATCGAAGTCATTGACAACGCCTTGCAGGTGCCGGTGAACGCGGTGCATATCGTTGACGGCAACACTGTCTGCTACGTCTCCACCCTTTTCGGCACGGAGCCCAGGCCGGTCAAGACCGGTGAGTATAACATCTCGTTCATAGAGATCAAAGAGGGGCTTGAGCCGGGTGAATCGGTGCTTTTGCGGGCGCCCAACGCAACGGGCGAACAACAGGAGGGCGAAAAAGCCTCCAGGGGAGAAAGCGCTGAAGAAAAGCCTGAAACGCCTGCGGAAGAAACTTCTGATGACGGCGGCGGGGACAAGGAAACCAGGAAGCGTCCCCGCAGGGGAGACCGCGCGGAATGAACGGCCGGAGTATCGTCGCGCTTCGGCAGGTCACGAAAACCTATCACATGGGCGAGTCCGAGCTTCATGCCCTGCGGGATATAGATTTGGAAATCAATGAAGGTGAATACGTGGCGATCATGGGGCCGAGCGGGTGCGGAAAATCGACCCTGCTCAATGTGCTTGGCTGCCTGGACAGGCCCACACGGGGTGCCTATCTGCTGGGAGGCAGGGACGTATCCACCCTTAGTGATGACGACTTGTCCGACATACGCGGGTCCCAACTCGGCTTTATCTTCCAATCCTACAACCTGATTCAACAGTTGAATGTACTGGAGAACATCCAGGTGCCGTTGTATTACCAGGGGCGCGGCACGGCTGAAAGCAGAAGCGTCGCCCATGCGCTTGCCGAACGCGTGGGACTGGGCCAGCGCATACATCACAAACCCATGGAGTTGTCCGGCGGCCAGCAGCAGCGGGTGGGCATCGCGCGCGCGCTTGTCAATGATCCCCTGCTGCTACTGGCGGATGAACCCACGGGTAACCTGGATTCCGCGTCAGGCGTGGAAATTCTGGGCTTGTTCGATGAACTGCGCGCGAACGGCAAAACCATTATCATGGTGACCCACGACCCCGATATCGGGCACCGCGCTGACCGCATCGTCCGGTTGCGCGACGGGCACATTGAAGAGGACGTGCGCAATGGCCGGGCCTAGGCTTCAAAAACTCAAATCGCTTTTCACCCTGGGTAAAACGAGGCGTGCCGTGGCGCTGGGGTTTAAGACCCTGTGGCTCCACCGTATGCGGTCTTTTCTGACCATGCTCGGCATCGTCTTCGGCGTCTGTTCGGTGGTGGCCATGCTCGCCGTGGGGGAGGGCGCCGGGTTTGAGGCGCAGGAACAGATACGCCGCCTGGGAAGCCAGAACATTATTCTGCGCAGCATCAAGCCCACGGATACGGAACGCATCTCCACGGAACAGAGCCGCATTTCCGAATATGGGTTGCGTTACGATGATGTCAAGCGGATCCAGGACACCATCCCCAGTGTGAAAGTTCTGGCGCCGGGGCGCATCATACGCAATCATGTCTGGAATGCCACGCGGCGCGTGGACGCGGAGATCATAGGGGTGGTCCCCTGGTATCCCGAAGTGCGCAAACTACGGGTGACCGAGGGGCGCTTTTTTACGCCGGTGGAGTATGAAGGGTATGTCAATCTCTGCGTTATCGGTATGACGGTGGCAGACCATCTCTTCCCGTTTTCCTCGCCTCTGGGCCGGAACGTGCGCATCGGAACAGATTATTACAAGGTGGTGGGCGTGGTGGAGCCGGAAGCCTCTTCCGGTGGGACGAACGGTTCTTCGGGGGAAGGGCAGGCCGCGGGAAACAGCATGGCGAATGATTACGCGCCACGGGTGTATATCCCGCTGACGGCGGCCAGAAACCGTTTTGGCGAGACGCTGATTCGGCAGCGGCAGGGCAGTTTCGAGGCCGAGCGTGTGGAATTGCATGAAGCCATCGTCCAGGTTGATCGGCTTGAGGACGTGGAAGAGACGGCGCTTGTGATAGACAGCATTCTTTCCAGCCAGCGGCGCTCCAAGGACTATGAGATGGTGGTGCCCCTGGAACTGCTTCGCCAGGCGGAACGGACTAAGCAGATATTCAATACCGTGCTCGGGGCGATCGCAGCGATTTCTCTTTTGGTGGGCGGCATCGGGATCATGAACATCATGCTTGCCAGTGTTACGGAACGCACCCGTGAAATCGGCATCCGGCGGGCACTGGGCGCGAAGAAGCGCGATATCATCGTCCAGTTTCTTATAGAAACCGTGATCCTGTCCGGAACGGGCGGTCTTATCGGTGTGATCATCGGCGTGGTTATCCCCATAGCCATCAGCCATTTCGCGGAAATGAAGACTATTGTCACCCCCTGGGCGCCGATGCTCGCCTTTTCCATTTCCGGATTTGTGGGGATAGTCTTCGGCATTTATCCCGCGTTGCGTGCGGCGAATATGGATCCCGTAGAAGCGTTGCGCCACGAATAGCGGGGGAGGGGATCAACCCTGCCTGCCGCGGAGATCGACCACCCGCACCGCTTTGCCCATGGACCGTTCCAGGGTCTGGGGTGCGACCAGTTCCACCTGCGTGTGAATATTCGCGGCGGCCTGTATCTTGCGGTCGATGCGTTCGCGCAGGTTCTGCATTTCGCTCATCTTGTCCGAAAAGAATTCCGGGCGCACCTCCACCTTGACCGTCACCTGGTCCAGCGAGCCGGGCCTTGATACTTCGATAAGATAATGGGGGGAGGTTCCCTCTACCTGGAACAAGGCCTCTTCGATCTGGGAGGGGAACACGTTGACGCCCCGTATGATCAGCATGTCGTCGGAACGGCCGATTACCCGCGACATCCGGCGCGTGGTGCGCCCGCAGACGCAGGGGCCGGCGTCCAGGGAGGCGATATCGCGTGTGCGGTAGCGGATCATCGGCATGGCCTGTCGGGTCAGCGCCGTGATGACCAGTTCACCGTATTCAAAATCCTGAACGGGTTCGAGCGTGTCCGGGTTGATGCATTCCACCAGGAAATGGTCCTCCTGGATGTGCATCCCTGTCCGCGCGGCGCATTCGCCGCTGATGCCCGGGCCGATGATTTCCGACAGGCCGTAGTTGTTGAAGGCGAACAGGTCCATTTCCGCCTCTATCTTGTGCCGCATGTCTTCCGTCCACATCTCGCCGCCGAAATGGGCGAAACGCAATGAAAGGGCCCTCGGATCCACGTCCATGGAACGGGCGACTTCCGCGATGTTCAGCGCGTAACTCGGCGTGCTGATAAGGGCGTCGGGCTGGAGGTCCCGGATGATGTGTATCTGGCGCGTGGTATTGCCCGAGGATGCGGGAATGATGGAGGCGCCGATTTCTTCGATGCCGTAGTGCAGGCCGAACCCGCCGGTGAATAGGCCGTATCCGAAGGAGACCTGGACGGTGTGGCAGGCGCGCAGGCCGCCCGCGTACAGGAACCGCGCGCACATGCGCGCCCACATGCGCAGGTCTTCCCGGGTATAGCCCACAAAGGTCGGCTTGCCCGTGGTGCCGGAGGAACCGTGTATGCGCGCCAGATCACCGCGCTGCACCGCGCACAGGCCCAGGGGATAATTGTCCCGCATGTCCGCCTTGGTCGTAAAGGGAAGCCGTTTCAGGTCGTCCAGCGAGGTGATGGAATCAGGGGTGATGCCTTCACGCTTAAAAATGGCCCTGTAAAAAGGCACATTCATGGCGCGCGCGACCGTCTCGCGCAGGCGTACCAGTTGAAGCGCCTCCATTTCAGTTCTTGGGAGCGTTTCCTCCCGGTCCAGTATCTGGTTGTCGACTACGAATTCGTTCATTGGACAGGCCTTTTCTGAGTGTTAAATACAGCGCTCAGGGCAGCTGGTGCGGCCGGGGTAACGCCGGCGCCCGGACCGCCGCCGGCGGACGCGTAAAGGGCGCAAAAGAAGTTTTCCAACAATGCCCGAAAGGTTACGTTATTGTTTTACCCGTTCGTACAGTTCCACGCCACCGATGATATTGATGCTTTTTGCCTGAAGCGCCGCGATGGCCAGGTCGGGGTTGTCGAAACGAAAAACGATTACCGCCTTGTCCTCACTGCGGAAGGTGAACGCGTACATATATTCAATATTTAACCCGGCGCTTTCGATAATATCGAGAATGGCTGTCAGGCCGCCGGGGCGGTCTTCCACTTCCGTGGCAACCACTTCCGTGACGTTGACCACGCAGCCGGAAGCTTCCAGGACCTCCTTGGCTTTCTCCCAGTCGCGAACGATGAGGCGGAGGATGCCGAACTGCTGGGTGTCGGCCACCGACAGGGTCAGGATATTAATGCCTGCCTCTGCAAGAACGCGGCAGGGCTCGCTCAAACGGCCCGGCTTGTTTTCCAGGAACATGGACAATTGGTGTATTTTCATGATATGCCTTCCTTCTTTTCGTGCCCACTATAATTTACATCGGCGGGAGCGGAAACGCGGTCGCGCGCCGTTCCGTCGGAAACTGCACAATGCAACGCCTATTTTTTCCTCATATCCAAAACGCGCTTGGCTTTGCCCTCGCTGCGCTGGATCGAGTTGGGTTCTACAAGGCGGAGTTTGACGCGTATGTTGATAATGCGCTCAATGGAGGCGGACAGTTTCTTTTGCAGGTTCTCCATGACGCTGATGGTGTCTCCGAATACCTCCGGGGTCACCTCCACATGCACTTCCACATCGTCCATCGTGCCGTCGTTGGTCAGCACGATCTGGTAGTGTGGCGCCGTGCCTTCCACGGCGAGCAGCGCCTCCTCGATCTGGGAGGGGTACACATTGACGCCGCGGATAATGAACATGTCGTCGCTTCGGCGGGAAATGCGGCGCATGCGGCGCACCGTACGGCCGCAGGGACAGGCCTCCGTGAAGAGCGCGGTGATGTCGCGTGTGCGGTACCGGATCATCGGCATCGCCTGCTTGCTCAGGGTGGTCAGGACCAGTTCGCCTTCCGTGCCGTCCGGGACGGGCTCCAGGGTTTTCGGGTCGATGATTTCGGGATAGAAATGGTCTTCGAAGATGTGCAGGCCGTGCTGTTCGCAGCACTCATTGGCAACGCCCGGACCGATGATTTCGGAAAGGCCGTAAATGTCGTAAGCTTTGATGTTCGCTTCGGGTTCGATGCGTTTTCGCATTTCCTCCGTCCACGGTTCCGCGCCGAAAACGCCCGCTTTCAGCGGCAGTTTGCGGAGGTCGACACCCAGTTCCGGCGCACGTTCCACGATGCGCAGAAAATAACTGGGCGTGCAGCAGATGGCGGTGGCGCCGAAGTCTTTCATCAGCATGATTTGTCGGTCCGTATTGCCGCCCGAGATGGGGATGACGGTCGCGCCCAGCGCCTCGGCGCCGTAATGGGCGCCCAGGCCGCCCGTGAACAGGCCGTACCCGTAGGCGTTCTGTATGATGTCACCGCGGTCCAGGCCGCAGGCGGCGAAACAGCGCACCATCACGCTTGCCCAGACCCGGAGATCCTCCTGTGTATAGGCCACCACGATGGGTTTACCGGTGGTGCCGCTGGAGGCGTGCAGACGGACGATCTCGCTCATGGGACTAGCAAACAATCCGAAGGGGTAGGTGTCGCGCAAATCAATTTTCACGGTAAACGGCAGCAGTCGGGTGTCTTCGAGGGTGCGAAAATCCGCGGGGGTAATGCCCCGTTCCTCCATCCGTTGCCGGAAAAGGGGGACGTTATCATAGGAGCGTTTTACAACCGCCTGAAAACGATGTAACTGCAGTTGGCGCAGTTGGGTCACCGGCAGGTAATCCGGTCCACTTACCGGGTGAAAAGCACATCCCGCGTCATGCCAGAATTCGCTCATAACACATTTCCTTCTGTTTTCCGTTTGCCAACCTGTATAAAATTAACGCGTAGCCTTTTTAATAAAGCGGTATCGCCCTTGCCCCTATCCATTTAAGTAGTATATACATTGCGCGGGTTTAGAGCAAATGACGGCAAGCGAAAGAAGGGCAACAGGGGGGCGGGCGGGGAAGCATCCGGGAACAACGCGTGGCGGGAGATGCGCTATCTGTAATTCACGACTGGATCTGATGGATGGCAGGTGTTTTGAGAACTTTTAAAGATCAAAAGAAGTATCAGGCCATGGGCCCTCTCATGGCGGCATGCCGTTTTCGCCTGCAATCCGCAGGCATGTGTCAGACGCTTGTTATGCGGTCTGATAGGCATCCGTCTTCGCGGCGAGAATGAAGTCGTTTAGGGACAAGCCGCCGATTTTATGGGTCCATATACGAACAACGACTTTACCCCAGCTTAATTCGATGTCCGGATGATGTTGTTCCAACTCGGCGACGGATCCCACGTGGTTGACAAAGGCCAGGGCGGCTTTAAAATCGGGGAAGGTATAGGTCTTGATCAGGACCTTCTCGTTCAGTACTTCCCAGTTTCCCCCCAACTGCGCAAGAAACGGCGCGTATTCTTCCGGACTGAGGGGAGAGGCATCGCCCCGGCAGGCCTCACAGCTGCGGTCCTGTAAGGTCACCGAACAAAGATTCTCTTTCAGAGTCATCCCATAGCGATGCGAATCGCTCGTGTCTGAGCGCGTAAGTCATTATCTGGCAAGGCCATCTGTCCTTTCAACTCCGAACCGTCATTCGTGAATTTGAGCGCGTCGCCGCGA
>Ga0123335_1001930_pt1 | contig 32322 bp, 24 predicted proteins | sample BiotimSIPDNA_2_FD_89707 | JGI IMG/M metagenome (GOLD analysis project Ga0123335, IMG submission 89707) | Anaerobic biogas reactor microbial communites from Washington, USA - Biogas_R2 time_0 SIP DNA | ecosystem: Engineered > Bioreactor > Anaerobic > Unclassified | place: Washington, USA... | reverse complement strand
GAGTAGCTCGGGGGCTTTCCGTAAAAAGCCTGAATCAGCCGTTTCGCAACTACCGTCGTTTCGTGCACTGCCCGATGCGTCCAGTCGACAAGCCTTTCGGGATGACCCATAGCCCACTTATGGCCGGGATCCTGATGCCCGGTATCGGTCGAGGCCGTCGCATATCCCTGTTCCAGCGACGCTGCAAGTCCCTGGTACTTTATTGCTCCTTCAAATGCCGGGTTGCCCACCGCCAGGTACTTGCCGTTCCAGCCGGATGCCGGAGGAAGCCAGACTTCGAACTCAATGTGTGAATCGCGGACAGGCTCGATGTAGCCGATGACACGGCAGAAGGGCGCTGAGACTTTCAGGCCCGCCGGGGTGCCGAACATTCCGGGAGTTTTCGGCGGGAGAAAACCTTGGGGATCGTTCAAGAAGATTGCTGCAGTGATTGTCACATTCGGATATTGCTGCTTCGTAAGTGCGGCGCAGGAGTCCTGCTCCGCAGCCGGAGCAGCGATGAGGCAGATAATGAAAAACGAAAACAGTGACCATGTCAGGCGTTCTTTCATCTCGCATCTCCTCCAGATTAATGTGCTCTGTCCCGAAAAAAGGCTATGTGCAGTTGGCAGTACAGTAGTACAAACACTGCTGAAAATCACCACGAGCTTTTCGGTCGGCCTATCCGCAGGGTTAACTCTGTGAGGGGAAAACGTGTATCATGAGTCTATCTTTCACGAGGAGGAAACATGAAAATAAGATTGCTTGCAGCGATCCTTGTTCTGGCCGGCATCGGGGTCGTGTGCGCGGAGCCCGTGGCTGATGCCTCGGATGCCAGGCTCATCACCGTCCTGAATCCTGCCGTCTCAGACCAGCTTGCGGAGCGTGTACCGCTGGCGCCGCGTCTGGATAAACTGGAAGGAAAGACCATCTACCTTGTTGATACCAACTATGAAGGGATGGGGCCTGCCCCCGTGCTTGAGGAGATGCACAGGTGGTTCGGCAGGAACATGCCGGGCGTAAAGGTGGTATTCAAACTCAAGAGCGGGAATTATGCTGCGGACGATCCTGCACTGTGGAAGGAAATAGCAGACAACAAGGGAAACGGGGTGATCATCGGGGTGGCGGGCTGATGGGGCTGCCTCGCGGCCGTGAGCCGCTTCGCCCGGACTCTTGAATCGCAATATGGTATCCCTACGGTTTCGCTTGCGAACGAAAACATCGTCTCCTACGGGATTGACGCTCATTTCAAGTTCAATACCGGCATGCCTCTCCGCTTCGTGGGAGTGCCCTATCCGTTTACGGGGCTGAAGAAGGAAGCACTCGAGAATTATCTCGAGGGGAAGGACCGTGTCACAGGGAAACCTGTGATGCAGGCTATCGTTGAGAACCTGACAAGACCCCTGACCGACGAAGAAAAGAAGAAGGGGCTTCCTCCAGAGGCGAAACCGGAACCGAGATTCCTGCCGCCGGACACCGAGGACAACCTGCAACGCCTGTTCAAGGACAGACACTGGACCGACTACAATCCCGTGATTCTACCCACGGCCGAAAGAGTGGCCGCGATGCTGAAAGGCACCAGCCACAAGCCGGATGAACTGGTGAAGAAGGACTCGGGTGTGTTCGGACAGATACGTCCATTCACGGTCGAGAAGGTTGCCATCATTGCCGTGATGGCGGGAGCAAAACCGGAATATCTCCCCGTGATCCTGGCGCTGGCCAGCCAGGTGCCTTACATGGACTCCACGACCTCCAATGCGAACATGGTGCTGGTGAATGGACCGATACGCAAAGAGATCGGGATGAATTCCGGAATAGGCGCGCTGGGCCCGACGGCTGAGGCGAATTCCGTCATCGGCCGCGCCATGAACCTCATACACAAGATAATCCAGGGATACCGGGAGGGCGTGACAGGCTTCTCTTCGCTGAGCAATCCTTTGCGGTACAACAATATGACCATAGCGGAAAACGAGGAGGCGCTTCCCGAGGGATGGCAGCCGTTCCATGTAGTGAACGGGCACAAACCCGAGGAAAGCGTCCTTACGGTGTTGTCAGGCTGGAACTTCGTCAACTGTTCCGGTTCCGTCGTGGAGCACTATCCACCGCAGTTCCTGATGCGCGACTTCATGCGTGTGCTCGCCGCGACAGGATCCGCAACACTCATTATGGATCCTTCGGTTGCCTACCAGTTGAAGAACACGCAGGGCTTTCAGACCAAGGCCGCACTCTCTGAGTGGCTCTCACAAAACGCCGTCACGACAGCCGGAACCTACTGGGCGAACTCAATTGCCTCCGGCATGATGGGACCGCTTGGGAAACAGGGGCTGGAACCTTACGCCGGCTGGCAGAAAGTCTCCAGCGATACCCTGATAAAACACTTTCCCAACCCGCGCAACATCAGGACCATCGTAGTCGGGGGAAGCACCGCGAGCGTCTGGTTCCTGACGGACTTCATGGCCGGCAGGGGCGTTTCGATTGACGCATGGAGATGATCGTCGTTCAGCGTAACCCGGGGTTGCGGCGCAACCCCGGAGCTGTTGTCCGTGCAGAAGCCTCACACCGTCGAAGCCGTCACCGGGGCCTTCGCTTCTGCCGCAAGGGCCCTGGCTCCCAGTTCCGGAAGGAATAATGCCGGAATCAGGATCAGGCCGTAACAGACTGCCGCGAGTCCGAACAGTAGTGTGGCATTGAGCCCCGCAAGCGGAGTAATAATAAAGGTGGGGACTACGATGCCGCCGAACACCTGCAGCGTGGTGATGATTCCTCCCGCGCTTCCCGCATACACCGGACCGATTTCGCGCACGAGCATCGGCAGTGAAAGGAGCAGCGGCAGGATCGCGCTCATCAGGAAGCCCGCAGCCATCAGTGCAATGACGATGGCCGGCCCGACCGGCAGCTGCCACGACCAGATCGCCGATGCTGCTCCCAGCAGGCTGACAAAGATCAGGTACGGCTTCATATATCCGATGCGACTGCAGACAACAGGCCCGAGAAACGACCCGAAAACCCCTCCGAGCGTAGCCAGAGAGCCGTAGAATCCAGCCTGCACGGGACTGATGCCCCTGAAATCCTGAAGCACGTTCGGCAGAAACGAAGTGAATGTCATCATGGCGCCCATGACAAGAAACGCGCAGATCCCCGCGAGCCAGATGGCTCGGCTCCGGGCGGCTTCCCGCAGGTAGCGGGTGATCGGCAGCACGGGCAGGTCGGGCGCTCCCTCCGGCTTGTTCCTGGCCAGGAAGAGCCAGACGATCAGGATCACAAAGCAGGCAGCGCCTGAAAAAATGAACGCGCTCTTTTCAGAGGGAAAGAGTGCTGTTGTCGCTGTTCCCACGAACCCGGCCAGCATGGGGCTGGTCATGAACAACCCCATTACGGTACCCATCTGCTGCTGGGGAAACCATGCGCCGAAGAGCTTCGCCAGATTGGTTACCAGCAGTCCTGAAGCGATGCCTGCCAGTACGGTCAGAAAGAAGAACGGCCAAAACGAGGTTGTCGCGTATCGGAAGGTGCAGCCGATAACGCTCAGGATAAGACCGACTGTAACCACATTCTTTACGCCGTACCGGTCGGCGAGCGTCCCGCTGATAAGACAGATGAACAGCGAGCCCGTCAGCGGCCCACCCATCAATGCCGCAAATTCAGATGCGGAAATGTCAAGCGCGGGCATCAGCTTGTATGCCAGGGGCGGCAGCTGGAACTGGGCATAACTGCCGATGAATCCTGCCAGCATCGAAACAGCAACTATTACCCACCTGTAGGGGGAAAGGACCTGCGTCTCGGCATCTTTCATACGTGTTGCTCCTTATACATCCAGAGAGTGCGTGCGAACATTAATCGAACCGGAATTGATTCCGGCGGCATGGTCCCTTTTATCCGCGGGTTCGCCCTCTTTTACAAGTAAAAAAGCGCAGCCGCCAACATTCTGTGCACAAAGAAGCTACGCACACGCGTTTCTCCTGACGCTATGCATCGCATGCAGGGTTCGGCAGCATCGTCGAAAACTTTAGCGGAAATGAAAAAGTTATTTTGATTTCCAGTCCTGAACGTGATATCAAAGCACCATAAGAACGATCGACTGTTTCACGCATTTAACTCAATAGGAATTTGGCGGCGCATAGGTGCTTAAGGTATCGGTCTGCGATGCAGCAGCCCGGCGCCATCCCTCGCAGGTCCCGCCGCGTTGGTTCTAGGTGTCGAGTTTTGTCCACAATCAAGTTCGAGGAGGAAGATCAATGAATCAATTCCGCTGTAAGAAAAAGCCGTCCCGATTGCCGCTGCTGTTGCTGGGTTTCATCATTCTACTCACGACTTCAAGCCTGACTTTTGCTCAAGGCTACCGATACAAGTCCGCTGATTCCTGGGCATTCGGCGTTATGGGAGATACCCAATGGACGCCCGGATTGCCAGGAGCCCCGGAGGATCCCCAGGGAGTCAACCCGAATTTCGTAAGCGCCGGGATTGCCCTGAAACTGAATGATCAGTTTATCAGCCACGGTGTTCGTTTCGTGTTCCAGCTGGGCGATCTATCAAACTGGTCGGGGGATGCCGCCATGTACTCGCGCGCAGCGGCAGCCGAGCCTCTTTACGATGCCGGGATTGGCTTCTTCCCTATCAGGGGCAACCATGAGACCTACGGAAGTTACTTTGGCCTGGATAGTGATTTCACATTCAATGTCGGAGCCTATCGAGACGCGTTTCCCCAAACCCAGGGGCTTTCAAACAAGTTTGGAGCTACCAATTTTACCAGCCCCGACATCGATCTCTTGAAAGGATTGAGCTACTCGTTCGATTATGGCGCCCCAAAGAACAATGCCAGGTTCGTTCTCATCGATACCGAGGCGACACACTACGTGCTGGATGTTCACGAAGACTACGGCCCGGGCTATTTCTACAATGACGGCTCGTATTGGTGGACGGTTTATTATGTGGAGACGGACAAAGTTTACAAGGGTCAGATGGGTTACGCAGACACCGATTATCCGTTTGAGGCCGGGGATTATTTCCGGATAAGATCAGCCGGACAGCTACAGAAGATGACAGATGACGATCAGCTCACAGAGCCTTTGGGCCCGGCGGTTAAGGCTGCCGGCCACTATCCCGGCGTTCAGCAGGATTGGATCAGTGAGCAGCTGGATCTCGGAGACGGAGAGCGTCCAACGCACGCATTCGTTCTGACCCACAGAGGCCCGATGAATCAAAACCACGTCGATTCGATGTTCGGCGATACTCCTGATTCGGATCCTTCCGATCAGAATGTGTTCTTCAAAACACTACAGGACAACGGAGTAAGGTATGTGCTTGCCGCGCACGATCACCTGCATAGTCGATCGCTGGTTGCCAGTCCCGACGGCGATTCAGTCATTGAGCAGCTGATCTCCACAGGCGCAAGTACAAAGTTCTATTCGCCCGGACCATTGAACAGTTTTGGAGGTGCAAAAGAACGCGAACTCCCGATCTCACAGGAAGTCCGCAACATCGGGTATTACATCTACACTGTGGATGGCCCGAGGGTGATGGTGGATTATTACTCGGACGCGATGGGCGAATTCCAGGATGACGAGGATTTCCCGCGTGGAGAGGCTTCAATTCCAGCACCTCTTTACACTCCTGAGTTCCATTTTGTGAAGAAGGAAAGCTGGGGGTACAGCCTCAACGGAAAGCAGTTCGTGTTCCCGCAGGGAGTATCGTACGCCGGAGGGACCTACTCCATCGGTGATGAGGTGAAAAAGATTCCCGGCGTGAAAGACCAGTTCGACCGGACACGCGCGGAGATTCTGTATGGAGTCAACGCCAGTACGACCACAGACTACAGTCCCCTGGAGGAAGAGAATGGAGTAGTCGTCAGTGCTCCTCGCCCGCTCACCAAAGTCGTCAATACCGGCTGGACCAAGAAGAACGTCAACAGGAAGTTCATGAGCGACATGCTCAGTCTCTGGGGTATGGCGGAACTGGGATCGGAAAAGACCGATACCTATGTGCTCTCGATGTCGTATGAGTTGAAGGACATCAGACATCTCGGCAAAGGCTTCGCGATTGCCGCTTTGAACTCAAAGGGCAAATGGGTCAATGCGGTGGATCTGAACTTTGGCGGAAAGAAGAACTTTGTCATCGGTCCGTACAAGAAGAATTACAAACTTGGAACGTTTGGCTTCGATCCGTGCAAGAAGACTGCATGGGCGGTGCTTAACTACAATGCGGACTTTGCCGTGGCGAGTGACGTGGAACTGGCATCCGGGAAACTGAATGGAGTGGCCGTCCTGTTACAGACCTTGTCGTCGCTGCTGATACGTTAGTCTGATTTCGATGAAGAAAGCCCCGGCAGACAGCATCACGTCTCCGGGACTTTCTTTTCGACTCCACGACAGCCGACTTGACCGGCAACAGTCGTCTGTCCCTTGCTTCTTCAGGCCCCCAGCCGGTCTTTGCGTTGCAGGACGTCGGCAACTTTCTTCAATTCCATTTCTTCCAGCGTCTTTCTTGTGGGCCAGCCGGTCTCGGTACTGAAGCCCTCTAAGGCATAGAACTTCGTTTTCCAGTCTTCGAATCTGGCCCGATCCAGTTTTCGTCCGGCGCCGTCTGCGTAAGACCACTTTCGGGTCTTTGCGTCATACATCGGCAGCAGCCCTCCCGCGGCTCCCTGCGTGTAGATGTATTCGGGAAACACTTCCATGTTGCGGTGCCTTCCCTGAATTGTCCAGATTGCACGGTCCAGGGTGAAGATCTTGCGCCCGATCTCCATGCCGTCGGCGAAAGTGATGTTCCTGCCGGTGACGGCATTGAAGAACCGCGGTTCGGCTTCAGGCGTCGGCCCTTTGTAGTCGGCGGTATTGTTCGTGAAACACATGGGCCATCTCCAGCCGCAAAAACCGTTCGAGCCGATCCAGAACTTTTCGTAGTGTTTGATCCATGCAACCTGCTTCGCTTTGTGTTCGGAGTAGATGCCGGTGGGACCGTCGCTGTAGTCAAGCATGAAGATGTCTCCCTGGTAGGGAATCATCGCGTCCGCGGTCATCCGGGCGGCCTGCTCAGCGTTCAGATACGGTTCCTTGCCGTCCATCTGAAATGCGACCGGAGTCCAGTGCAGAGGGTAGTTCGCGATATTGTGCAGCATCAGATCCCGCTCGCCCATGAGGGATCCGAATCCCCACTCGGCTTCAGTCCTGGGATCATAGTGGTCGGAAGTGCCCCAATAAGCCAGGTTCAGTCTGCCGCTCGCAAGATCCTCGTCATACGTGCCCCATTTTCTCGCAGCCCTGGCAAGCCCTTCCGTCAGATCCGCGCCGATTCCCTGACGTGTGGAGATCTGACGCATGAACATATCGAGAAATCCCATCGTGCCGTATTTGTCCATCGGCAGGTCGCACTCGATCTTCTTTCCTTTGCCCAGAAGGCCTCGCTTGTAAAGACCCTCAATGTAGCCCTGCATCATCATGAAGTGCCAGTGGCCTAGGCCGTATTTATGCATCAGATCGTTCCCCTGCCGGGTAAGCTTCAGGCTCGCTCCCTCAAGCCTGACGGCGGCGGCGCCGGCGCATACCGATTCATTACTGTCAGCGCTTGCCAGCCGCTGACGGCACGCCCTGGGACAGGAAGCACACGCTGCCGCGCGCGCCGGGACAAGCGGAAGCGCATCCGCTGAAAAATACGGGTTGTTCGTAACGTTTGCGCCGGCAGGAGCTCCGTTGATCCAGAAGTACATGCCGCCGACCATGTCCTTTCTCCGCGGATCGTCGACCTCCCACAGGAACTTTCGGAACCACAGCCGGGCCTCCATGAATGCTTTCGCATCTGCGATCGGAGCCGATCCTGTGCCGATGACGCTGATAGCCTTGAGATTCTTCGAGCCGAATACTCCGCCGAATCCGCCGAGGGCGGCTTGAGAGCCGGGGCCGTGGAGAAGCGCGCCCAGTCGGCTTCTGTTTTCTCCTGCCAGGCCGCAGCAGACGACCGCCGGTACCTGGGTGGTGTAGCCGTCCCCGATCTGCGCCCATTCGCCCTGCCGGAGATTCGGCATCACGCGCCGGGAGATTTCGTCCTGAGTGTCCCACGTGTCCATGCCCCAGATCCCGTGTGCATTCTCAATCGTGACCTTGTCGTTCACGATGTTGATCCAGACGGGACTCTCGGCCGCTCCTTCAACCACGATCCCGTCCCAGCCGGCATATTTCATCTGGGCGGTGAACCGTCCACCGAAGTTGCTGTGCCCGAACCATTCGACGGGATAGAGCATGGGGGCGAGTCCCTGCACTTCGCAGCGTCCCGAACCGGGCATGAAGGTGCCTGCGAAGGGATGAGCCATCATGATGATGAGGTTGCGTGGATCGAAGGCTTCGAAAGGGAGTTGTTCGGCGACAAGATCAAAGAAAATGGCCGAGCCCATCCCGTGGCCGCCGCCGTATTCTTCATACTTCTCAGTGGCAATACTGCCGATTGACCTGTTACTCAGGTTGATTCTGAGGATCTTTCCCGTGTATCCGCCTTTCATTGCGTCCCCCCAGATTGATCCGATAATGCAAGCGGGTTGTCGTGTTTCGTGTTGCCACGCATTGTATCTCAGTTGTGGCTTTTGTACGTTGCTTTTCTCGAGTCCTTGCGCAAGAATGCGGCTTTCTCCGGAAGGCCGAATCAAATGTCTATTCATGGATTCAATTTAGTTGACATCCTCATTCTTGTTGTCTACCTGGCCGGAGTCGTGGTCCTGGGTACGCTGCTTGGGAGAAAGCAGAAGGATGCACGTGACTACTTTTTGGCCGACAAATCCATCCCCTGGTGGGCTGTCTGCTTTTCTGTCGTGGCGACCGAGACGAGCGCGCTGACGTTCTTAAGCGTCCCCGCAGTGGCGTACACGACGGACATGTGGATGATTCAGCTGACAATCGGGTACCTGCTTGGTCGTGTCGTAATTGCCGCGGTGCTCCTGCCGGGGTATTTTCGCGGCGAACTGACCACCGCCTATGCACTCCTCGAAGGACGATTCGGTTTACGTACCCGCCGCTTTGCTTCAATTATTTTCATGGTGACGCGTGCGCTTGCCGACAGCGTGAGAGTGTTCGTCGCCGCAATACCGCTGAAGCTGCTCACCGGAATGCCGTACTGGCAGGCGATCATGGTGACCGGCATCGTCACCCTGATTTACACCTATTACGGCGGATTGCGCGCAGTCGTGTGGGTGGACGTGGTACAGCTGGTGATCTACGTCATCGGTGGTTTCGGCGCGCTTTTCGTGCTGATCCATGCCGTTCCGGCCGGATGGGCCGGCATAGTTGATGCGGCACGGGAAGCGGACAAGCTCCGGATTTTCCATCTGCAAGGCGGGTTCGCCGATACGTCCTGGCTTTGGACCGGATTGATCGGCGGTGCTTTCCTCTCTATGGCATCTCACGGTGTGGATCACCTGATCGTCCAGCGGCTGCTTGCGGCCCCTTCGCTGCACCAGGCGCGCAAGGCGATCCTCTGGAGCGGCGCCCTGATTATAGGTCAGTTCGCCCTCTTCCTCTGTGTGGGCCTTGGTCTGTTTGCCTTCTACCAGGGACAGGAGTTCAGGACTACTGACGAGGTCTTCCCTCTGTTCATCATCAGTGAAGCCTTTCCGCACGGACTCACGGGACTTGTAATCGCGGGCGTGCTTGCAGCAGCGATGTCCACCGTCGCCGGTTCGCTTAATTCGCTCGCGTCCGCAGCCACGCATGACATCTACGCGCCGCTGGCAAAAAGGGAAAACGATCCTGAGCACCTGATGAAGATAGGGAAGCTGTTCACGCTGTTCTGGGCGATAATTCTGGTCGGCGGCGCGATTCTCTTCCAACTCGTAGCTGAAGGCGCTCCAGTGGTTGTTATAGCACTGGAAGTGGCTTCTTTCACCTACGGCGGGCTCCTCGGCGGGTTCCTGCTCGGCGTGCTTTTCAAACGTCCCGATCAGCGCGATGCGATGACTGGAATCGCAACCACGATCGTACTCATGACGGCTCTTTGGGGAGTGCAGCAATTCGGATTGATCCCGCGCCTGGTGGCCAACATGTGGTTTGCGCTCATCGGCACGATCATAACCGTCGCGGTCGGCCTCGTGAGTGCGCGCCTGCGAAGATCCGGCAACGAGTGACGTTGAATGGCGTAAATTTTTCCCATGGATTTGTTCGGCCGTCTCTCCGGGACTTGATCTGTTTTTCTTTGAGGTCTCCCGGGTTCCCGGCACTCACGTGCCGGGCTATTCTCATCCCGTCCCTCCGGGACGGGTCCTCGGCGGGCATGAATGAAATGAATGTTGGTGAAGTTGGTCAACGAACCAGGCTGTCCGATGCCGAGGCATGAAGCCGAAACATTTTTCGCAACGCGGTAACGTGACCCCAGGCAACCGGGAACGGTTCCTTTACCCCCACAAGTGATATGAATGTTGCACCGTTGGCCACGAAGACATCCGACCGTGACACCAATACGGAACATTTTCGAATGAAGTAACGAAAATACAGTAGGACCTAACTTGATATCCATCCGACCGCAGATTACACGGATGTTACAGAACAATTCCGTGTAATCTGCAACCTCTGTCGATGCCATCCGGACTTAATTCCAGCCGTTGGTAATTCCTGCCTTGTCCATGTAGCCGATCGCCTCGATCTCGTAAATCTTGCCGTTCCGGATCTTGAAGACGTGCGCAGCCGGAAGATCAAAGGCTCCGTAGTCGTTCTTCCGCTCTTTGACTCCCGGGACGCCGATAATCTTCATCACTTTCGGCTCTCCATCGTGACGGAATATCGAGAACGCAAATACCAGGCCCTTCTCCTCGTCGACTGCAAGAATGCGCCGGTCGCTGATGTCTGTGATGTAGCTCATCACGCCGGTGCTGAGCTGATCGGAGCATTTCATCTTCCTGAAAACGGAGAAATCGTCCTTTGCAGCCTCTTCAGGAGTCTGAGTCTGATCGTTGGCGGATATGCCGCCGTTTTCTCTGCGCTGGCATTCATCCGCAAATGGGGCGACCTTCCCGTTGTCCTGCAAGATGGCATCGTAATACGAATTTGCAATTTTCACCATCTGATCGCGAGACAAACGTTCGACTTTGAGCGCACGTTCACGGAACGCGGGGCGCAGTTTCGACATATTGGGATTGAGCGGACCGTCTGCGGGGACAAACAGGTGATCGATCTCAGTGATCTTGTGGTCGACCACCTTCAACCGGACGCTCGCGATGGTCGGTTTCTTCTGGTTCTCAATTACGCCCATGAATCCGATTTCCCCGACGTCCGGATCAGCAGCGTATATCTTGAAGTCCGTCGGTCCTCCCGTGGCAGTCTCCCAAAGGCCCTTGCCTATCGGGGTGGGCTTGGTGTTTTCGACAAGTTTGACGTTCTCGGCGAGCGGAACGGCCGATGGATCGTGTTTTGCCAGGGCGGCAAGATAGCTGTCCATCAGATCATTAAGGCATTTGCGATCACAACTCCAGCCGTCGTTGGCCTGGTAAGGGACGCCTACGATGGCCATCGCTTCGATTTCATAGATCTTGCCGTTTCTGATCTTGTAAATGTGAGCGGCGGGAACCGTGAATTTGCCCCAGTCATTGGGACTCTCGGTCATGCCCGGCACGTTCCTGATCTTCAGGGGATTCGGTTCGCCGTCGTGATTGAACATGGAATAGACCATGACGAGTCCCATCTCTTCGTCCACTGCGAAGAGGCGGCGCTGATTGATATCGGTGATGTATCCCATTATGCCGGTGCTGAGCTGCTCACCGCATTTCATCCGGCCGAAGTAGGCGATGCTGCCGAAGGGAGTCGGCTTATCACCGTCACGCGGCGGCTCCTGGTTGTTGGCTGCAGTGACGCCGTTTTCACGTCGCTGGCATTCATCGGCAAATGGAGCAACCGAGCCGTCATTCTGTTCGATTGCGTCATAGTAAGCGTCGGCGGCTTTAAGCATCTGCTCGCGTGAAACGCGTTCAGAGCTGTCGAGTTTCGTGATAAGGCCGGGGCGTGGCTTCTGCAGACCCGGCGGGAGTTCGCCCTGGAGGGGCGAGACCATGTGATCTATTTCGGTGATCTTGCCGTCTACAAGTCGGAGGCGGGCACCCAGCAGGGCAGGTTCCCCCTGGTTCTGGATTACCCCCATGAAACCGATCTGCCCGGCGACCGGGTCGGCAACGTAGATCTTGAACTCAGTCGGTCCGCCCGTGGCGCTCTCCCACAGCCCCTTTCCCACCGGAATGGACTTGAGGTTTTCCACGAGCTTCACGTTGTCTGCTATCGGCAAGCCCGCTGGGTCGTGTTTCACGACTGCCGTGAGGTACTGGTCCATCAGGGAAACAAGGCATGCCCTGTTGCATTCTTTTTTCGCTTCAGCTTTCTCTCCGGAGCTGCAGCCGGATACGCCAATGATGAGAAGAATACAGAGTAGAACTGTCGTAGTTTTCATGCACTGCTCCTGTTCAATGCTCCCTGCGACGGAGCTGTTGGTAAGTGATGAAACCTTCCATTTTCCAGAGGTGCCGGAAGTCATAATTATTGCCACGCCTCATTACGGTAACTCAATCAAAAAAGCGGATTTGCAATGTCAACAAGGAGAATTCCGGGCTGGAACCACAATTGCTTCCTGTATCCGGGATGGAGCAGTGCGAAGATGCTGGAGGTGTTAGTTGTATCGGTTCTGGTGTCAGGCGCCGCACTCCTGGCGCATGTTCATCAGAAGCCCCGCGTGACGGTGGGAGCTGTGCCGGCAGTCGAAAGTCGACCGATCGAACACTCCGGGTTTGCGGACACGACTTTTCTTGAAAGGGCGGCCCGAATCGCGATGTATGGATTGCTGCTGGGGGCCCTGGCTATAGAGAAGAGCAGAGATCCCGCAGTACGCGCTTTCGGCGAAAAGCTGCTCCAGGAGAGTCAGGTCGTCAGTACGGTGATCACATCCATAGCCCGTCTCAGGGGAATGAGTTCGGCGGCCGTGCTGGATCCGCACCAGCGCTCGATCATGCAGCAGTTGTCGCAACTATCCGGTGTGGACTTCGATAGCGGCTTTCTCGCAGCAGCCCTGTCGGGATACCAGAGTGCGCTGACAGTATTCGAGCTTGAGACACGGGCAGGAAGGGACGATAAGCTTAAGGAGTTTGCCTCTGATATGCTGCCGAGGTTGAACCGCCGGATCAGGGCCATTTCTGTTCTCGCGGGAAGCGATTTCCTCCGCAACTAATTCTCTCTGAGAATTCCCAGCGGCTTGTGGTCCATAACGCCGCGGCTGGCAAGCCATCCTGTGCCGGCCGCCAGAATCGCCGTAATTGCAGTGCCGGTCAGCAGCGGTAGCCAGCGGAAGCGGAATTCCGTTTCCAGCAGTTCTCCCAGCAGGTAGTGCGCGGCAACGGCGGCAAGAATTCCCCCAATCATTCCCGCAACCGATCCGATCGCCAGAAGCTCAACCGCCAGTATCCCTTTCAGCTGTGCACGCGTGGCGCCGAGCGTCCGAAACAGCGTCATTTCCCTGATTCGCTGCCGGCGCGTCGAGACAATTCCGGACGCGAGAATGATCAGTCCGGATGCTATGGCGAAGAGCGTAATGAAGCGAATGATTGTCGAGATCCGGTCCAGCAGATCCTGGATCCTGAAGAGGATTTCGCCGACGTCGATTGATGTAATTCCGGGGAACCGGTTGAAGAGTGTTTTCTGGAACTCGGCCACCTTTGAAGGAGCGATGCGTGCGGCACCTATGTAGGATGCGGGAAGTCCTTTCAGGGAACCGGGAGAGAAAATGAACTGATTGCTTCCTCCCGGACGGGGAAATTCCGAATCGCGAATATTCGCGACTCTTCCCGATATGGTGTTGCCGGAAACCTCGAACTCAACGATGCTGCCGACCCCTATCCCATAGCGGTTGGCAGTGTACTGCTCAACCGAAACCAAAGCGGACTCGTAGGGCGGCCGCCACCACACGCCTGTTACGATCCGCGAGTCAGGGGGAACCGCCTCGGTCCAGGTGAGCGTGTACTCCCTCCTGCCCTGATTACGTTCCGTGCGGGCCGGGACGTGACCGTCAATCCTGATCAGCCTTGATGCTACCACCGGGATGAGTGTCTGCGAGGCAATCCCCTTCTGCTGCCCGAGGAATCTGGACAACTCCGGTTTGTCGTGCTCAGTCACTCCGAGGAGGAAGACGTTGGGGAAATCAGAAGGAGCGCTGCGGACAATCTGGGAGATCAGAGATGTCTGGATAAGGTACACGGTCAGGATGAATGCGGCTCCCAGCCCGAGGCCCACCAGCGCCGGAACTACATGATTGCCGGGACGGTTCAGGTTCTTCAGGCCCTGGCGCAGTACCAGAGAAGAGATCCGTGGAAGCCGCCGAAGGAGCGCCAAAAACAGCGATGATGCCAGCATCAGAAAGAGAATGCTGCCGGCAAGGCCCGCCAGGAATGTGATGCCCCAGCGCACCGATTCGGCAAGCCAGCCTGCCGCAAGGCCCACTCCCAGGATTAGAACTAGTGACGACACCAGGAGAAGCGGATCCTGTCTCAGCTGGAGTATTGTCGAATAGCGGGTTTCGGGCATTTCCCGGAGGAACAGCCGCATGGGACGGATTTTGCGGACGACAAGCAGAGGAGGCAGAAGGAACAGCAGCGTAGTCAGGACGCCGATCGCCAGTCCCTGCAGAGCGGCTGCAGGCGCGAGCTCCAGTCTGGTCGGAAGATCCAGAAGTCCGGTCAGCAGTCTGGGAAGAAAGAGCTGGACAATGTAGCCGAGTCCTACTCCGATTATGCTCCCTGCGATTCCGAAGAGAAGCCCCTGCACAAGATAGATGCGGATGATCCGAGTTGACCGGCCGCCGATGCATTTCATGACGGCGATGCTGTCCAGTTTCTGCTGCAGGTAGGTGTACATTGTCGTGGAGATTCCGAGGCCGCCTATGAGCAATGCGAGAAGCCCCAGAAGACTGAGGAAATTGGTTGTTCTCTCGAGGCCACGTGACAGGCGGGGATTCGGATCACGGTAATCGATGATCCTGACTCGCCGTTGTATTCCCTTCTCAATGATCTCCCTTGAGCGGTCAAGGTTCACGTCTCGAGGCAGTCGGTAGAGAAATGATTCCGTTGCACGGCTGCCGAACTGAATGAGGTCTGCACGGTCGAGTCCCTGGCGGGAAATCAGAATGCGCGGCCCGATGTCGATCCCGAACGAAATGCGGTCCGGCTCCGACTTCAGCACCGCCGTTATGCGGAATTCCGCCGCTCCGATCCGGATCCTGTCTCCAACCGAGACGCCCGAACGTACAAGGAGATCGCGGCTAACCACAGTTCCGTCGGCTGCAAGAGCTCTGGTCAGGGAAAGCGAAGGATCGAGGTCGACCGATCCGTAAAAGGGGTACCTGCCGGGCTCTACCGCCCGCACATCCGAAAGGATCGGAGGCGCGTGGTCTCCTGCAGAAACCATCGAGAGTGTTTCAGTAGTTCGGGTCAGTTCGGCTCCTGTCAGAACCAGCGATTCCATGATTCGGAGTTCGTCCGGCTGTACGGGCACATTCATCCGCGCAGCCAGATCGGCTGCTATCAAATCCCGGGCCGATCTGGCGATCGAAACTTCAAGTGAGCGGCTGAATCCTTTCAATCCGGTGAGAGCTCCGACTCCGAGCGCGATTGCGGCAATCAGAAATACGAATCGCTTCATGGCGGGACGTGTTTCGCGCCATGCCATCCTGAGCTCAAACCTCATCCCGGATCTCCCTGTTGACTACTCTGCCGTCGAGCAGGCGTACGACCCTGTCTGTAAGCCGGCTGAGGGCGGGGTCATGGGTCACGAGCACCAAAGTTGTTCCATGGCGTCGATTCAACGCCAGGAGCAGATCAAGGATCATTGCTCCGGTAGAGCTGTCGAGGTTTCCGGTTGGCTCATCTGCCAGCAGGATGGACGGATTGCATGCGAAAGCCCGGGCAATTGCCACCCGCTGCTGTTCTCCTCCGGATAACTGCGCCGGATAATGCCCAAGACGCTCGTCGAGCCTCACGGCTGACAGGAGTTCTCGAGCTCGCTCCTGTGCATCTCCGTGCCGCAGCAACTCCAGAGGAAGCATCACGTTTTCTTCCGCAGTCAGAGTCGGGATGAGGTTGTATGACTGGAAAACGAACCCGAGTTTTTTTCCGCGCAGGAGCGCCAGCTGATCTTCATCGAGCGCTGTGATTTCTTCTCCGTCAATCCGGATCGATCCGTGAGTCGGTGAATCGAAGCCTGCGAGCAGGCCGAGCAGTGTGCTCTTTCCGCTTCCTGACGGCCCTTCGATGGCGACAACTTCTCCTTTGCTTATCTTGAGATTGATCCCTTTCAGGATCTCCATCCGGTGACCGCCGGAACGGAAACTTTTGGACAGATCGGTGACTTCTATCATGATCCTCCTCAAAGCCGTTGCACCTATGCTTTATTCTAATGGTCACGCCGAAGGGCAGACAAGGTGACCTTGCCGTGCCTGCTATCCTGTGTAACTGGAGGATCGTTTTGAACCGGAATTTTACGGCGGTTTTCCTGATCGCGACTCTGATCGCTCTGAGCGCATGCGGGAGAACCAGAGAGAAGAGGGAGAAAACGGGTGAGGAGCACGCCCCAAGCTCTTCCGGGAACAGGGAAGCAGTGGATATGCGGCCGGTTCTGGTTGCATTCGGAGACAGCCTCACTGCGGGGGCAGGAGTCGATCCCGAGGATGCCTATCCTGCAAAGCTGCAGGAACGGATAGACAGAGCCGGGTATTCCTACCATGTGGTAAATGCCGGAGTGAGCGGCGAGACTTCGTCGCAGGGGCTTAACCGGCTTCCGGCCATTGTCGGATTGCGGCCGTCGATTGTGATCGTAGAATTCGGGGCCAATGACGGGCTGCGTGGAGTGCCCGTGGAAGCGATTCGCCACAATCTGGATGCGATTGTTGCAGGGCTTCAGACTCAGGGAATCAAGGTCATTCTTGCCGGTATGGAGTTGCCCCCGAATTACGGCCGGAAGTATACCGAAACATTCAGGGAGATTTTCAGGACTGTCGCCGAGGAACGCGGAGTTCCTCTGATCCCCTTTCTGCTCGAAGGGGTGGGCGGTCACGCCCGCCTTAACCAGGACGACGGGATTCACCCCACTGCCGAAGGACACGATATTGTGGCTGAAAACGTCTGGAAGATCCTGCGGCCGCTGCTTAGTCTCAATTGAAGCCGCTCTTTTCCATTAAGTGTTCTTAACGTTCTGCCTGGATCATAAGGAGCTCTAAATCATAGAGCTTGACTGGGAAGTCAATAGAGGACTACGATGGTCCTAACTTAACGGATCTCCTATGTCATTCATCCTGATCCGCGGCGGAGGCGACCTCGCCAGCGGCGTGGCCCTGCGCCTGCATCAATCCGGCCTGCCTGTCATGATCTGCGAGCTGCCGATGCCGCTTGCTTTGCGCCGACGCGTCTCTTTTGCCTCTGCCGTCTATTCGGGCTGCATGCAGATCGAGGGCTGTCATGCCTGCCGGGTTGACGATATTGACGATACTGCGCTGATAAACCGTATCCTTGCAAAAAAGACGATTCCGGTACTCATCGATCCGGATGGAGAGGCGATAAGGCTTTTCAATCCAAAGGTCGTAGTCGATGGACGCATGTTGCAAGTGCGCGTACACCCGCCCGACTCCGCTCTGCTCATCGGATTGGGTCCCGGGTTTATCGCCGGTGAAGATTGCGACGCAGTTATCGAGACGATGCGGGGAAGGGCGACCGGACGAGTGATATGGGCGGGTTCCGCCGAACCTCAAACCTGTGATACGGAAGAGGTGGCCGGACACCGGGAGGCGTGTTTGCTGCGCGCCCCGGCTGACGGGCTCGTCGAGAGCTGCGTCGATATCGGAGACCATGTGGGTCAGGGCCAGACCCTCGTGCAGATTGGCAGCCATTTTCTGTCGGCCGGTTTCAACGGTATCGTGCGCGGAATGATTCACTCGGGGCTGATGGTGAAAAGAGGCATGAAGATCGTTGAGATCGATCCCCGTGACGATCCCGGCGTGTGCGTCAAAGTTGCGGAAAGGTCCCTGGCAGTAGCAGAAGGCGTCCTGCAGGCCATCCGGTCAAGATGTGATCCTCTGGAGTTTGAGAGCAGAGTAGTAAGGCAGCAGACTCAACTGGTTTGAGAAACTCCCCAACTACAACTGACCGCGAAGCCCGCGTCGCCCTGCACGGGTTTTGTATCATTCATTACAGGAGGAGCGCAATGCATCGGATCGGTGTGATCTCGGATACTCACCGGCTGGTCAGACCTGAGGCACTCGAAGCGCTGAAAGGGGTTAAACACATAATTCACGCCGGGGATATCGGGGAACCTTCTGTTATCGACGAACTGAGCAAAGTTGCGCCGGTTACCGCCGTCCGTGGTAATGTTGATGTCGGCGACTGGGCGCGCCGCTACCCGCAGACTGCAGTTGTGAAGTCGGATGGCGTTTTGCTTTACGTCCTCCACGAACTGAACCGGCTCGACCTCGATCCTGGAGCGGCCGGGTTCTCGGCCGTGATTTATGGGCATTCGCACGCTCCTTCATTGGAGATGCGAAATGGTGTGCTCTATTTCAATCCAGGGAGCGCCGGGCCACGGCGGTTTGATCTGCCGGTTTCAATCGGATTCCTGAATATCAATGATCAGGAAGCTTCCGGGGAAATAGTCAGTCTCCTACGGTCTGATGTTTAATCGAAGAGAGATGCCATGCTGTCAAAACGGCATTCTTTCATGCTTTGTCTGTTCTGCTTCCTGCTATTCGGGAATGCGAAGTTCTCCCTTCAGGGAGCAGACAATGATATTCCAAACGCGGCGGTTCAGTATGGCTCTCCAAGGGAAGTCGCCAGGCTGCAGGACGAGAATATAGATGAATCGAGCGGTATCGCGGCGTCCATTCGTTACGAAGGTGCCTTCTGGACGCACAACGACTCCGGAGACTCCGCCCGCATTTTCCTGGTCGGCAAGGACGGCGAGACGCTGGCTACAGTCAATCTCAAAGGAGCGTCTAACCGGGACTGGGAGGACATTGCTTCATTCAAAATCGGGAATGAAGGGTACGTGCTGGTTGCGGATGTGGGGGACAACGACAAAAGCCGAGACGACTGCGTCCTGTACATTATTCGCGAACCTGTGGTCTCCGGAAAAGGTCTCACCCTGGATATTGAACCCGCGCGGATGATCAGGTTCAGTTATGAAGACGGCCCCCGGGATTGTGAAGCGGTCGGGATTGATGCCACGGAATCCACCATTTACCTCGTCAGCAAAGACCGCGATGAAAGCCAGATCTATTCAATGCCGCTTCCGCCGGAAAGCTCTACCTCGCCGGTAATCGCAAGGAGAATAGCTTCCATCTCACTACGGTATCCAAATGCCATGGATGTTTCTCCGGATGGTCGGCGGGCCGTCATCCTGACCTACGGCGACGCGTACGAGTTTTCACGCGCCGACGGCGAGACATGGGCGCAGGCGTTCTCACGCGCCCCGCTCCTGATCAAGGCACCGGTGCGGAAACAGGGCGAATCCATCTGCTACGGATCTGACGGCAGAACACTGTATCTTACAAGCGAGAACAAGTCTCAGCCGTTGTGGGAAATTCCCGTGGTGAACAGCACCGAATGAGCCGCTGCACCGGGCGGTTTCCTGAGTTCAAGATTATCTCCGGCATCTCTGAATCCGTGATAGACTCGCGGACGGATTACCCTAACCATACGCGAAACGGGAGCTGCTATGGACAGCAAGAACATGAGGGGCAACTTCGTCAGCAAACCTGCCTATGAGGTGGTTCCGGCAATCGATGTCACAGGCCGCCTCCGGGCCATGACATTGATGAGCAACAGCCTCGTGCCGGGGTCGAACATGTATATTGAGGCCGGCTGGATTTTCAAAATGCCTGATCCCAATCCCAACATTTTCGAACACGTGCACGATTACGACGAGATCGTGATTCACCTCGGCACAGATCCCGAAGATCAGGAGGATCTTGGCGCGGAGATTGAATTCGTCGTCGACGGCGAGACTCTCACAATCAACAAGACATCGGCGGTGTACGTGCCGAAAGGAGTCAAACACGGGCCATTGACCTGGAAGAAATTTTGGCGCCCGCATCTTGAATGCACCATCATGATCGGGGCGGGATCGCTGGCGCAAGCCGATCCCGGCGGACACCAGAAAGTGATAGCGGATAAGTAGGAGAAGACGACTTTCCCATGGATTTCGATCTTTCGGAAGAACAGCGTCTTCTGCAGAAGAGCATCAGGGACTTTACACGCCAGGAAATTGAGCCTGCGGCGTCGGAGATCGACAGAAGCGGCAGGCTTCCTGATCATCTGATCAGGAAGATGGCCGACCTCAGGCTTTTCGGGATGACTCTGCCGGTTGAGTACGGAGGTTCCGGCGCCTGCGCTCTCGACTGCATGCTTGCCATCGAGCAGGTCGCTTATTCAGGCACCGGCGCATGGTGGCTTCTAGCCTTCAACAACAGCATACCCGAGTGCATTCTCAAGTTTGGAACCAGCGCGCAGAAAGAGAAGTACCTGCCTCGGGTTGTGAGAGGTGAGGCCTGCGCCAGCATTCAGTTTACCGAACCAGACACCGGTTCGGATCCGAAGGCCCTCGTCACGAGGGCCTCACGCCAGGGAGATTATTACCTGATAAACGGAGTAAAAAGGTTCAGCACCTTCGGAGCGAGAGACGGTTTTGCAATTCTCTATGCTAAGGACGACGACGGGAAATGCACTGCCTTTATCGCGGACAAGAACGTCAGCGGGTACGTGCCAGGCGCATCCTGTGAGTTGATGGGAGGCGGGGGAATCGAAGCCTGCGATGTGCATTACGAAGACTACCGGCTGCCGAAGGAGAATATGCTCGGCATGCCGGGTGGAGGCATGTCGATACTGCTGCCCTGGATCGCGGACGAGAAGATCCAGCAATGCGGAGCCTGCCTCGGAATTGCGTCAGCGGCTCTCGATGAAGCTGTGGCATATTCGAAGGGGAGGATCGTACGTAACGGCCGTCAGTCGGACATGCAGGGGATACGATGGATGCTGGCGGAAATGCGGTCGAAACTCAATGCCTCCAGATGGGTTGCGTACAGAGCCGCGTTCTTGAAGGACAGCAATGCGCCTGACTGGATGACGGAAGCGGCCATGGCCAAGATGTTCGTCATCCCCGCGACGATGGAAGTGGTTGAACTGTCGAGAAGAATTCACGGCCCATACGGATACACGAAGGAGTTCAAGATCGAACGGTTGTACCGGGCAATAGCAGGGGCATCGGCGATTGCGGTCAGTCTCGAGATCAACAGGTCGATCGCCGCCGCGTTGCTGGTGTGACCAGATGTGTACACTGATTTTTCACAATGCCCGGGTGATGTCGCTTGATCCGACAATTTCGGGCGCACGGCTGGTAGCGGTTAACGGCGACCGGATTCATGCTGTGGGCGGCGATGAACTGCTACCCCAGCTGAAAAGCCGTTCCACACAGCTGATCGACTGTGAAGGGAAGGTCGTGCTCCCCGGATTCGTCGATGCCCACTGTCATGTCCGCGCTTATGCCGAAAGCCTGGTTTCTCTGGACATCTCTCCCCAAAACAACATTCGGACTATTGGGGAAATCCAAAACAGAATCCTTGAAGCGTGCAACAGTAAAGCTCCGGGGACGTGGATAAAGGCGAATGGATACAGCGAATTTCATCTCGCCGAAAAGAGGCAACCCAACCGATACGATCTCGATGCCGTAGCGCCGCTTCATCCTGTAAGACTTACCCACCGGTCAGGGCATGTACATGTACTGAACAGCCTTGCACTGAAGCTGCTGAACATTACTGCCGCCACTGAAGAACCGCCCGGAAGCCTTATGGACAGGGACGTCGCGACGGGAGAACCCACTGGAGTACTGTTCGGTATGGGAGCTTTTCTGGCCAGGGCGATGCCGGCGGCCGATGATTCCATTACGGATCCTGGTTTGAGATTTGCAGGCGAGAGGCTTCTGTCTTTCGGCGTTACGTCCGTGCAGGACGCGGGCGCATGGAATGGTTCAGGCCGCTGGACAGGCTTTGAGTCGGCAAAAGGCCGTGGCCTGCTGCAACCCCGGCTTACCATGATGCTGGGCTGGAACGGCTTTTCCGAACTTCGGTCGGGATTATTTCGTTTCGAATCCGATTGCTCGGATCTGCGGCCCGGGGGAGTGAAACTGCTGGTCGGGCGGGTTTCGGGAAGCCTCCATCCCGAACAGTGGGAGCTGAATGAACGGGTCCTGGCAATCCATTCAGCGGGACTGCAGGCGATCATACATGCGATTGAACCGCCGGAGATTGAGGCCGCGGCTGCAGCCATTGCAGAGGCGCAGCGCAGCTCCCCGCGGCCTGATCCGCGGCATCGTATCGAACACTGCTCGGTCTGCCCGCCGGAACTGCGGAAACGCCTGGCGGCGCTGGGCATCACCATAGTGATGCAACCGTCCTTCCTGTACTACAGCGGCGATCGGTACCTTGAGACTGTGCCCGCGGATGAACTCGAGCATCTCTATGCCATACGCTCTTTACAGGAGGAGGGCCTGTCGATGGCCTTTGCTTCCGATTTTCCGGTTTCGGATCCTAATCCTCTTGTCGGGATCCGGGCGGCCGCAACAAGGATCAGCGAAGGCGGAAGAGAACTTCTCCCACGCGAGAAGACAACCGTGTCGGATGCAATCCGGCTGTACACGCTCGGATCGGCTGCGGCAGCCTTCGAGGAAAACATCAAAGGATCCATCACTCCAGGGAAGCTGGCGGATCTTGTCATTCTGAGTGACGATCCTCTTTCTCCTGACGCCGCCCGCAAAAATATACGGGTAGTGACGACGATTCTTGGAGGCAGAATCGTGTGGCAGGCTAATAGATGACTTTTCTTCGGATCAGGGATTGGAACTCCGGCTCCGAAAGACCGAGCAGTATTCGGTAGATGCGGCGGTTGTCGGCGCCCAGTCGTGGTGCAGGTTTCCACTCGTTCGGCTTTTCGTGCCAGGGCCACAGCGCCGATCTGTCAATAATGCCTTTGTCGTTGATAAAGAAATTGCGGGCCGCAAGCTGCCGGTCGTGCGCAAGGTCGGCGGCGTTCTGTACTATTCCTGCGCTGATGCCGGCCTTTTGAAGGCGGCGAATCACTGTCTCGGATTTGTGCCGAGCAGTCCAGCGCGCGATCAGAGAATCGGGTATAGCACGATTCTCCTCTTTGCCCCACAGGGCAAAAGGCCGCCCGGATTTCAATTCCTCCATGCCGCAAATCTCACACAGCCTCTGCCACTGATGTTCCGTTGCAACGTCGATGACGCACCAGCGGTCATTTCCGCTGCATGGATAGCAACCGCAGAAAGCTTCGGCGCCGCCGTCGCGATTCGAAGCCCCAAAACCGGTAAGGCTGCATAGCGATTCATAGGCGGAGAGATCGATATGGCATCCACTGCCGGTCAGATCCCTTGCGTGCAGCGCCGCCAGAACGGATAGGGCCGCGTAGAGTCCCGCCACCACGTCGGCAAACGAATTCGCGATGTCGGCCGGCATTTCTATACCGCGTGATGCCGAAACCATAATTCCGGACAAGGCGTGAAAGGTCGGCGCAAAGCCGACGAAATCTCTCCACGGCCCGGTTTGACCCATCGCGGAAATGCTCGCCATGATCAGATCGGGTTTCACTCCGGCCAGTCGCTCGTACGACAAGCCCCAGTTTGTCATGACCCGCGGGGAGAAGTTCTCAATCACGATATCGCTGACAGATACGAGTCTCAGGAAGATCTCCCTGGCCTCAGGATGGTCCAGATCGAGGCAAATGCTCCTCTTGTTCCTGTTCCATGCCTTGAAATAAGGAGTACTGTTGTGCTCGGCGCCATGCGCGGTCTTCCTGCTCTGCACCTTGACGACTTCCGCGCCGAAATCACCCAGAAGCCGTGTCGCATATGGTCCGGAAAGCATTCGGGTAAGATCGATCACGCGGATGCCGTTCAGGACTCTCGTACTCGGAATTTCTGAACCTGACAGCAAGGGGGCGCTTACTGGTGCTGCCGACGGCGAGCGGCGGAACCGGAAGGGGAATCCTGACTTGGTTGAAAAGAAGCGCGCTTTCAGTTGAGGGCTTTGGAGGACTTCACTGCGCGCGACAACCGGAGCCCATGCAAGCCGCATCGCCTGCCCGAGTTCGAAGAGCTCATGCCTGGTATGGCCGGCCGTCCAGGCTGAAACGACATTGATCACGTGGTCACGGTGTTCTTCGCGATATGCCGGCTTTTGCCATCTGGCTTCCGTCAGGTCTGCGGCTCTACCGTCGGCATGGAGCAGATCGACAAGCGTCTCCCAGTCTCTGAAAAGCGTCATATGAACGAAGCCGTCCCTGCAGGGGAGGACGGTGAATGCTCTGTTTGCGTCCTGTTCTCCGGTTCCGGCGATCAGTCCTGTTGAGAAGTAATCGATCATTACGGGATCGAGCGCTGAACAGACTGCCTCCTGGATGGATAAATCGACGGCGGACCCTTTCCCGGTTTTTCGTCGTCTTCGCAGTGCGAGGAGTGCGGCGACGGCTCCGAAGAGAGATGCGGTGGAAGACGACTGACGCGGAAAGAGCATTGCGGGAGGGCCTGTCCGTCTCCGGGTGAGGTACATCTGCCCGCCGAAAGCGGCGGCGACTGAATCGGAGCTGCGATAGTCGCGCTTGGGGCCCGACCGGCCGAATCCGGTTATCGTCAGATGAATGATCTCCGGGTTCACCGAGAGTATCTCAGCATGGTTCAATCCGAGTGCGGCCATGCGGTCGTGAGAGAGGCTCTCGACAAGCATGTCGTTTTTCTCGAGCAGATCGCAGAAGAACCGCTTCCACCTGCGGGTCTGACGTTTCGGGGCCGTTATCGCCGTCACTGTTGCACCGAGTGCGGCAAGCAGCTGTGAACAGAAGCTCTCCTGCTCGTCGGCGAGATCGAGTACCGCGATGTCCTTCAGCAGTGCTGTGCTTATCTCTTGATCCTGGTTCAAGCCCGAATCCTTCTTTCAAATAGCGCCAATCTCTTTGCCGTATAATGGGGCGATTCTACATCAAGCAGTCACGGATTGTTTCAAAGGAGAGAAAGATGAATCTGAAGGAATACGCCGACTTTGCGAACGAAAACAGATCCTGCTTTTTGGCAACCACAGAAGGGGACCAGCCCAGGGTGAGATGCCTGAACATGTGGTTTGCCGATGAGACCGGATTCTATTTCCAGGCCCAGACGGTCAAGGCTCTGTGCCGGCAATTGCAGAAGAATCCGAAGATAGAAGTGTGCTTTGCCGCGAAGGATTTCAGCCGGATCATGAGGGTCGCCGGCGAGGTCAAGTTCATTGACGACCTTGCCATGAGAAAAAAGTGCATCGAGGATCGGCCTTTCGTTAAGAACTTCGGAATCACTGAGCCGGATAATCCTCTGCTCGCGGTATTCCACCTGCACACTGGAGAGGCCTACTTCTGGACTTTTGCCGACAGCATGAAAGAAGACAAGATTCCGAGAGTGAAGTTTTAGATACAGGCCGGGCTGGAACACAGGAGGGACGGCCGACCGGAGACACATGAAAGGTCGGCGTCCCCGCCATGCAGAAGCCCATTGGGTCCGAAGCCTTACACCACGCTCTGGGTCCTGCCTTGTGCGCGCGCCATCAGGAAAGCCTCGATGTTGAAGGTGGCGCCGTGCGCAAGGAGCGGCTGCCCTCCCGCCGCATAGATGATCTGCCCGGTTACGAAGTCTGAAAGCTGCGAAGCGAGGAAGAGCGCAGGCCCCGCAATGTCTTCCGGCCTGCCGATCCTTTCAAGCGGCACTTCTTTTTTCGCAATGGCGCTGAAGAGCGCCTCCCTTTCAGGGCCCGCCGGTACCAGCGCGTTCCAGAACGTGGTGTCGACCGGGCCGGGAACAATCGCATTCACATAGATGTTTTGTGGCGCAAGTTCGAATGCGAGGTTGATTGTCAGTCCCAGTATCCCTGCCTTTGCCGTGTGATAGTGAAGCACTGAGACACACGGACTGACCGCACCCATGGAAGAGATGAAGATAATCTTCCCGTAATTATTCCTCTTCATGACCGGCAGGACCGACATGGTTACCAGGAAGGGGCCCGTCAGATTCAGATCGACGACCCGGTCCCATTCCTCTGAAGTAATATTGTCGGAATTGCCTCTTCCCGCTGTTCCGGGTACTCCGCCCGCGTTATTGACGAGGATGTCGATCTTACCGAATTCCTTGACGGCGGCTTGCGTCATGTTTTCGACTTCGTCACTGTTGGTGATATCGGCCTTCACGGCGATGGCCCTGCGGCCGAGAGACCTGATTTCACCGGCCACCCTTTCCGCGGCATCAAGGCTCAGATCATTGATTATGAGATCGCATCCCTCTTCGGCGAATCTGCGCGCTATGCCTCTTCCCATGCCGTTCGCGCTGCCGGTGACGAGAGCCACTTTTCCGTTAAGCAGCATTACGCCTCCAATCGTTTTCAGATTCAAGCTTCAGGTTTTCGAATTTCCCGTTGTGAATCCGGACGGGAAACAATTCTCAAGATGCAGATGGAGAAGTCAACGCGGCACAGTATACCTGAAGACGCAAAGTCCAACTCGCGATTTTTCAGGGCAGTTGCCCGAAGATCCAGTGGCGGGCATAAGGATCTTGAGTATCGCCGAAAAATTGAGTAGCGTATGACCATCCGTTGGTAACGCTTTTGAGGAAACGGGCTGCCTGACTTCCATAGCCCGAAACAGTCTGTCGAATTAGAAGGAGCATGAAGAGTTTCCGGTAAGGTCGCCTCTACGCAGGAATCAATCGGTCCGGTATACAGGGGAGTTCTGTCCCGGTTGATCCATGAAACGTAACGTGTGCGATCACGACAAACCAACTCTGAAGGGAGGCTCACCCATGGCTGCTGAATACCGGGTACTGATCAATGGAGAGTTGTGTGAATCGGCGACTAGAGAGACGATGGATGTTATCAATCCTGCAAATGGAAGAATCGTGGGCCAGGCTCCAAAATGCACCGAGCTGGAGGTTGACAGAGCGGCTGAGGCTGCATGGAAGGCGGCGCCGGGCTGGGCGGAGACGTCTCCCACAGAGCGTGCTGAGATCTTCTTCAGGATGGCGAATCTTCTGCGTAAACACCGCCAGGAGTGGGCCAGACTGGAGACGATGCAGTACGGCGGACCTATTTTCAAAACCCTGAATTTCGACATGCGCTTCGATGCCGAGCATTTTGAATTCATGGCAGGCGTTGGAAGAGCTGTTACCGGTGCGACTCTCCCGGTCGGTCCTCAGGCCATGTCAATGACGATACGACAGCCGCTTGGAGTCGTCGGGTTGATCACCCCCTGGAATTTTCCTCTGGTGACCGCGATATCAAAAATCACGCCCGCATTGATGATGGGAAACACAGCAGTCGTGAAGCCGCCCTCGTGTGCTCCCCTGACGGTCTTGAAGCTGGGCGAACTTGCAGTCGAGGCGGGATTCCCTCCTGGAGTGCTCAACATCGTGACGGGTCTGGGTTCTTCAGTCGGTGAGGCCCTGGTCAGGCATCCGTACGTTTCCAAGATCAATTTCACGGGGGATTCCGAGACGGGAAAGAGAATTCTCGCCCTGGCCAGCGCCGCGGTGAAGCCGGTGGCTTGTGAACTGGGAGGGAAGAACGCATTCATAGTGCTTCACGATGCCGATATGGAGCCGACCATAGAAGGCGCCATCTGGGGCGGTTTCTTCAATTCGGGACAGAACTGCGGCGCATCAAGCAGGTATCTGATACACGAATCGGTTTATGACCAGTTCGTGGAGAAGTTTGTGGCAGCCGCAAGAATGCTTCGCGTGGGTGATCCTTTGAATCCGGAGACCATGATCGGACCGGTGGCTTACAAAGGACACCGGGACAACATAGAGCGGTTCGTCGAGCGGGCGAAGGAGTCGGGAGCACGACTCCTGCTTGGCGGCGAACGTCCGAACACGCCCGAGACAAGAGACGGCTATTTCGTCGCACCCACGATATTTGGCGACTGCGATCCCAAGTCCGAACTTATGCAGGAGGAGGTGTTCGGCCCCGTCGTCGGGCTGACTAAGTTCAGGACTCCTGAAGAGGCGGTGCAGATCGCCAATGATTCCCGTTTCGGCCTGTGCGCCTCCATCTGGACCAGGGATATCCGGCAGGGGCTGGTGATGGCAAAGCAGCTGAAGGTGGGAACAGTCTGGTTGAACCAGCACCTGTCGATCGTGTTCGAGTGCCCCTGGGGCGGTTGCAAAGAATCTGGACACAGCAAAGAAAATTCGATCATGGTTTTGGATGAGTACAGCATGATGAAAAATGTCTGGATCGATCTGGTGGGAACCCCGTCGACGCCGTGGCAGGGTCGGTTCCAGGGCGGCAACCGACTTGATGCTTTGTGAAAACTAGTTGAGTGAAGTAATCTAGGGGCAGTGGAACATCAGAAAATTGGATAAAAGGCCCGTGTCGAAAGAACAGGGGAAGTTACTGGATCTCCAGGAAGCGGTGAGCCGCTACGTAAAGCCCGGGATGAAGCTGCATCTGGCGGGAGGAATCGGCGGGCCCAGCGCAGCCGTATGCGAAATCATCCGGCAATACCAGGGGAGGAATCCAGATTTCACTCTGATCCAGAGCACCGTCACCGGACACGCACTCAATCTCGTGCATACGAAATTAGTTAGTAAGCTTGTCTGTTCCATATGCGCTAACATTGCTGCATCAGGGCGCCCGAGCAGGGTAATTCAGGCAGCGCTCGAGCGCGGCCTGCTCACGATCGAGAACTGGACGCTGAACTCTCTCCAGCAGCGGCTCATGGCCGGCGCCTCAGGCGTTCCTTTCATGCCGACGAGGTCTGTTACAGGAAGCAGCATCGCCGCGGAGAATGAGGAGGCATTTAAGACGGTCGACGATCCTTTCGGGTCTGGAGAGCGGATCGGGCTGGTGGCTGCCCTTGTGCCTGACATCTCAATCATCCACGGTTGTGTCGCAGACGCCGACGGCAATACGATTCTCTGCGCGCCCTGCGGCGAAGACCTCTGGGGTGCACTGGCGAGCCGGGGCGGGGCGGTTGTCACCGTCGAGAATGTGGTCTCCACAGATTTCATAAAGAGGTACGCCGCGCTGGTGAAGATTCCTTCCTACGCGGTCAATGCTGTCGTTCTCGCTCCGCTGGGCCTGCATCCTTACTCGCTGGCAAACCCGGGTGTCTGTGACCTGGAACCCTATGAAAAGGACATTGACTTCCTGAGTGATCTTTATGATGCGTCAGGAAGCGACGAAGCCCTCAACCGTTGGATCAATGAATGGATCGGCGGATGCAGGAGTCATCATGACTACCTGGACAGACTCGGACGCGAACGCATTTCCGGTCTGATCAAGAAGGCCTCTGTGGCAGCAGGAGAATCGTCTCGCCCGTCCCCTCCTGACATGCCCGGGAAACAGGACGTGCAACCGCGAGAGATGATGCTGATTGCACTCTCCCGGGAAATTGTGAAGAGCGTTAAGAGCCGCGGTCATAAGCTGGTACTCGCCGGCGCCGGGGCGGCCGCGACGGCGGCCTTCCATGCCTATTACAGTTCGGACCCGCCTGCGTTTGAACTTGCAACCGGCAACGGCCAGATCGGCTACAACCCGGTTCCGGGAGAGCCGATACTTGCAAGCGAAGCAGGTGTTCGCAGGTCGAAGATACTGACCGATACTGTCATGATGCTGGGGGTTTTTGTCGGAGGCACGCACAACAGGTGTCTGAGTGTGGTTGGCGCCGGCCAGATCGATAAGTATGCCAACATCAATTCGACCAGAACTTCAGAAGGGAAATTTCTTGTCGGCTCCGGAGGCGCGAATGACGCTCTCAACGCGAGCGAAGCGATTGTATGTCTGGACCAGTCGAATCGGAGGTTTGTAGAGAGGCTTTGTTACATCACCGGGCGCGGCAGCCCGGTAACGACAGTTGTATCGACAATGGGTATCTTCAGAAAACCGAATCCGCACGACGAACTGCATCTTGTCGCATGCTTCCCAAATTCCCATGTGCGAAGCCTGGAAGACAGAGTGAAGGAGATTCGAAATAATTGCGGGTGGGACTTAAAGACAGCACCTGTCGTCGAAGAGGTACCGGGGCCGAGTACGGAGGAGCTGCAGTTGCTGCGCTGGCTTACAACGTAACAAGCTTTTTCGAAAAGTGATGGATGATGAAACAACTTGAATAGCTGCAGAACTGCGGCGAAAGCATGTCTTCCATGGAGCGAATATGAGCGGTGGACCTTTGGAAGGTTTGCGGGTTATCGAATGTGCCGGCTATCTCAGCGCGCCAACCGCATGCTACATGCTGGGCGACCTCGGCGCAGAAGTCATCAAAATAGAGGACCGGGAAAAGGGGGATCCTTCACGCGGCACATCAGCCGTTTTCGGCTCGTCCATGACACTGCCGAACGGTGAAAACATCCTGTTCGAAACGGCGAACCGAAACAAGAAGAGCATGACTCTGGATCTCAAGAAGGAGAAAGGGAAGCAGCTCCTCTATGAACTCATTTCCAAGTCAGACATCTTCTGCACCAATTTTACCCAGGCCGCGATCGCAAAACTCGAGATCGGCTTCGACACTCTCAGAAAATACAATCCGAGATTGATCTACGGACTCGCAACCGGCTATGGCCTGGTCGGGCCGGAAAGCAGTCGCAGGGCTTTCGACAGTGTAGCGCAGGCTCGTTCAGGAATCATGTATGCACTCGGCGGCGAACCCGATTCACCGCCGGCTCAGGTCGGGGGGCCGGTATTCGACCAGATGACCGGTACGCTCCTGGTGTATGGAATACTGGCGGCGCTCGTTGCGCGCGACAGGCAGGGAAAAGGACAGCAGGTCGAAGTGTCGCTGCTCGGATCGGGAATACACCTGCAGGCTTACAACCTCAATACCGCGCTTCTCAGAGGCCGGCAGATTCCGAGACCTTCGAGACGTTCACTGAAGAATCCCATGGCAAATCATTTCGAGTGCGCTGATGGGGAATGGCTGCTTCTGTCGGAACCGCAGGCTGACAGGTTCTGGCCCGCATTTTGTGACGCACTCGGGATTCAGCATCTCGAGAATGACGAGAAATACCGGGACGCGACGCGCAGACGGGAGAACTTCCGTGAACTCCTTGCGATCATTGAGCAGGTCTTCAAAACCAAGACCCGGGCGCAATGGATGGAGATTCTTGATCAAAAAGGGGGTGGCATCGCCTATTCGCCCGTTCTGAGGCCGACAGATCTGGCGAATGACGAACAAGCGCTGCAGAACGGATACATAACGGTCATCGAGCATCCATCGCTCGGCCCCGTCAAAATGGTGGGCAACCCGGTAAGCTTCAGCGAAACGCCCGTAAAGGTGGATGGCTTTGCCCCCTGCTTCGGACAGAACACCGAAGAAGTGCTCATGGATGTGTGCGGCTACGACTGGGACAGAATACAGCAGCTGAAGGACGAGGAGGTGATTTGAGCGAGTCTCCGGTTGTGCGCTGAGGCGGTGGAACCAAACGAGGAGTTGCTTATGGAAAACAGGTTGCGAAACAGGCGGCTGGACGAGAGCGAATTCCTGAAAATGCGCGCGCCGTTTCTTGCGCAATGGCCGACGGGGCGCGAGGTGGATCTTGATGAAGCTGTCGAATATCAGAAGAACCTGCCGGATTCCAAGAACTGGCACAAAGTGGCGGTGAAGCTCCATGAAGAAGGACGAACCGCAATCTTCCCGCGGGCGGGAACCGGGCTGCTTGAAGACCAGATCAGCCTTTCCAGAAAGCTGGTCGAGTCCGGAGTCCCTTTCATTCCCGTCACGACCGACAGCTACACGCGCCAGCTGGAGTTTGCAAAGGTTGACGAGCTTCTCGAGGAGATCAGGCGGAGCGGGAGAAAACTCCTCAACGGGTTTCCGATCATCAACTATGGTGTGAAGCAGACGAGAAAGATAATCGAAAGCGTGGACCGCGGCGCCTTCAATCCGAGGCTGTCGCTGAAATCCTATCCGCTTGCGACAGAAATTTCTTTTGCGGCCGGCATGACCGGGATTGCCGCGTCGTCATTCATCTCATGGGCGGCCTATGAGAAGAACGCCACACTCGAGCAGTCGATGGCGACAAACCAGTACGTTCATCGCCTGATCGGCTACTATGCAGACCGCGGCGTAATCATTTCTACTGATAATCACGGATGGATTCTTACCGGCATGCAGCCCATGACCGTCAATCTTGCCACGACCATTGTCGATGCGCTCATGGTCGCGGAGCAGGGAGGAAAGAGCATCACGTCGGTTGTGCACCTTATGGGGAACATGGCACAGGATCTGGCGTGGATCCGTGTGGCTCCAAGGCTGATGCGTGAGTATCTTGACCGCTTCGG
>Ga0123335_1001929_pt1 | contig 32326 bp, 29 predicted proteins | sample BiotimSIPDNA_2_FD_89707 | JGI IMG/M metagenome (GOLD analysis project Ga0123335, IMG submission 89707) | Anaerobic biogas reactor microbial communites from Washington, USA - Biogas_R2 time_0 SIP DNA | ecosystem: Engineered > Bioreactor > Anaerobic > Unclassified | place: Washington, USA... | reverse complement strand
CTTTAGGAACAGGGATGAAACTTGAGACAATTTGGTTGTTTTTAATTAACATAATTTGTGGATAAATATTAGCAAAAGAAATATTATTTTTAAATACTGCATTATCTACCCAATACATAGGGTAATCAATCTTTGCTATTTTTCTTTGTGTTATTACTTGTCCTATTTTGTCTTTAGTGGTAACAGCGATAATACTTATATTTTTTGATTTAAACGAATCCTTCAGTAATTCAATTCTTTTTAATTCATCTGCCTGACAGGCATTGCATGTAAAATCTGACAGCAATATTACCAAAGTGTTCTCATTAAAAATTTCTTCTTTTTTATTTGTAATTAAGTTCTCACCTAAAATTGGATTTATTTTTCTTGCCATAATTGTATTAGTTAACATTAGTGAAGATATTCTTTTTTCATTAATATCTTTGCATAAAGAATTCTCCTGTTCACACCCGTTTTTAGTTAACCTATATAAATTGATAATTGTTAATGTGCAAATTAAAAATAACCAAAATCCATATTTATATATTCTTGTCATAACAGTTCCTTTAATTTATCTTATACTTATAAACTTCAACTTCGGTGTTTTGTTTAACTAAGTAAAATTCATCTTCCGTAAAATAAACTGACACAAGCTTTCCCTTTCCGCTAATATTTAGCGAATACATATAATTACCTGTAACTAATGAGTAAACATCAATTAAAGCCAAATCAGAATCACTGTCTTCATTAAAATCTAATTTGACTGTATAAAGTAAGTCCCCAACTACACAAGATTCATCGAAAAGATACTCTGATGGATGAGGATATTTCACCATTGGTGAATCTTCTCCCTGAACTTGTATTTCCTTTTTAGAAATTCCAGATGCTTTTACTTCATCAATTAACTTAAACGTTTTTTCAATCTTTCCATTTTGCGAATAAATAACAACATAACCCATAATGTAAGATACATACACAAGTTGTTTAATATTGTAGATATTAATATTCCCAATTAAAAAAGGTAGCATACCATAGTCTTTTCCTCCAAAACTCTTCGGACTCAATATATTCTCGTAGCTTTCAGTCTCATCCAACACATAATTGATTTTAAGAAAAGGCGAGGTCAAAATTGGGTTAAAGTGTTGGAATACCACAATTTCATCAGGAGATACAAATCGTAAACGATGTGGCATATAAGTACATTTAAATTCACTAATCTTGTTTGATTCAAAAACTGCAAATTTATTATCATTTGGGCTCATTACTGCAACCTTCTTTCCATCTTTAGTTACATCAAAATGCATTGGATTATTAAATTCACCAGGTCCGCTGCCTTTGCTTCCATATTTCGCTTTAAAATGCCCCAAACTATCGAACTTCTTAACTGAACAATCAATAAGGTCTAAAACATACAGGTTTTTATTTATATCTGTTTTTACCCAAGCTGGAAAAAGTAATAACTCATTATCAACACCGCCAATTGTGAATTTTTTTTTACAATTCACAATTTTCCAATTACGTTCCTTCGTGTTCTTCTCAATTCTTTCAAAGTTAAATATTAATTCTTTTTGTTTCTTACCGATTGATACATAGATACTTTCAAATTCTTTAATTCCTTTTTGTTGTTCATCGGTATTTTTTGGTTTGTCCTTGCACCCAAAAAAAATAATTACTGTGCATATAGTGAATATTATAATAATAAATCTCATGCTTCAAGCCTCCTTTATAAAAAAAATAAGCTGGCATTAAAAATAATGCCAGCGATATTACATTCTAATACAAACCCTTATAACACATCCTAAAACCAACTAAATACATGCAATTATAAGAGCCATCAGTGCATCCGATGGCATTACAATCTCCCTGGCTATATTCTCCGTAAGTAGCTTCAAAAAGTGATACATCGACACCCATCAAAGAAAGGTTTCCATTTGATACATCGGAACTATTCATTGATGATATTTGAATATTAAGGAATAAGGCAACAGCAAAAATTGCAATTGCAGCAATTTTCCCTACCTTTTTAAATACATTTTTTGTTTTAAGAGACATAACATCTCCTAATAATGAGTTTTTGATTTGTGATTTAATTGCTCGGCCAAGCATTTATCTATCATTTTTTTCATTTCAATTTTAATCTGAAAATAATTAGCAAATGATATTTTTCTTTAGTTTTAATATATACACTTGCTATAACTATTTAGTCTAAACTAAAAACCTTTTCCATTTTCTATTTTTTTCAGTAACAATTTATAATACCTATCTGTTAATGCAATATCATCAGGAATGGGATTAAAACGGCTGACAATAATTTTTTTATGAATAATTAAAATATAGGGGAATTGAACCATCTTGCCAAAATTGTCTCGGAATAGTTCTTCTTTTATTATATAAATTGGAAAATCAATTTTCTTAAAAGTTCCATTAATTTTAAACATCCTTTCCCTAGCAACACTAGCTATTCCAATAATTTTATGTTTAAGACCATTATCAGATTTGAACAATTCATTAAGCCGTGCCAATTCATTCTCTTGGCAGACCGAACAGCTAAACTGATCAAGTAAAATTACAATTGCGGAATCCGGAATAATATTTTTCTTAATCTCACTTGTAAAAAATTCTTTTCCTTCCAATTGTTCACATTCCCGTTCAAGGAATATGTTGTTTTCAATAAGATTTAATATTCTTTTTTCATACATTTCAATTATTTTCTTTTCTTTGGTTTCAGCTCGAATATAAAATATTCGAATAATATTATAAGTAAAAAATAAGGTTACTATTAATAAACCATATATATATTTATTCCTATTAATAAATTTCATTTTATGTATATCCCTGATATTATATATGATCTTATTGCTTCCTTTTAATTATGTATTCATTTATCACAATTTTTTCTTCACTTTCTTCAACTAATACGTATATCCGTCTATTATTAACCCCTAATAGATAGCCATTAATAATTCCATCGAAAATACATTCATAATTACTGTTTATTATACATAAATAATTTTCAGCATCAAGCCATGATTTTGAATATATTCTTTCTTTTTTTACGGTACAATAGTTAATTAAAACTAAATCATTCTTCTGATCAAAAGATATCTTTCTGAATGTAGTAACTTTTGTACAATATTTATCATAATACTCCTCGAGACTATTGTATTGTCCTATTTGACTACTAGAAATTCCAGCCGGCACTTTATAAAACCTTGGTACATAGTTAAAAGTTTTTAAATAGTCACCTTCATAGTTGTATTGATGAAAATTAGTTGTAGCTGATTGAAATATTAATGCAGTATTATTGAAACAATTACTTATGAATACCTCAATATGTTCTGCAAAATAAGCAAACTCACTATTTTCTTCATATTCTTTATCAAAAAAACATATTGCTTTTTTGAGTTTACCAGAAATATCAAGTATGGCAGCTGTTGAAATATCACCTTTATTAATTCCCACAGCTGGATATATACTATACATATTGGCAACAATATAATTTTCAGTAATAAGCGGATCCATTGCAAAATTTTCGATAAATCCACTTTTTGACTCTATTGTATTAATTGTATTGAAATTTGAATCAACTAATTGTAAACCTATTTTCCCCACTGAATAAACAAATAAGCTATTTGGCCCTTTTGTTAAAAAGGGTGGTGATGGAAATTCGCCTGGTCCAAATCCTTTGCCGAGTGAATTCTTTATATGCGTCATATTCGTATCAAAAACATGTATTTTACAATCAGTATAGTCAGTTAAATAAAACCTATTATTAAATATTTCAAAATCATGAATAAATCCAATTGTCATAGTGTCACTATTATAAAATATTATATCTCTTCTTAATTCAAGCTCTACAGTATTTCTATAGTCAACTGTTATTTTTTCAATTTTATTATTTGAATCATTACAACCAAACATCAATATGCAGAATATTAACAGAACTTCGTTTTTTTTCACAATAGCAATCTCCATTATTTTAAATCTGTACCCTAATTCAAATAGTTTTCAATAAAATAAACTAAGTTGTAATTAGGGCACAATAATTATTTAGAAACAGAAATATGATCCAGTAAATGTACTTCCAACACAATATAAACTACCACCAATAGTACAACTGCCCCAGAAATAAGAATAATAACATGGTAACCCTTTGTCTTCTGCATGGGTTGATTCAAAAAGTGAAACCTCTATACCTGAAAAGGATAATTCTCCACTACTAATTTCACTTTCATTTTGTAATGCTATTTCAATATTTAAAAACATTGAAATAGCAAATAATGAAAAGGTCATTAATTTTAAAATGCCTTTCATTTTTTCTTTTGTTTTTACTGACATTTGTCCTCCTGTAATTATTTATTGATTTATTTGAATAGCATCTTATTTCAATATGCTTTTTATTTCTTCTTTTATCTGTTTAGTTGCGGAAGACGGTATTTTCTCTTTTATTTGCATTATTTCTCCTGCAATTGCAATTGCATCCGCTTTTTTGTTATTTTTTATGTATAGAATTGTTAACAAATATTTCGGATATAGTTTATGAGGGATTATGTTTACTGCAATTAAATAATTATTCTCAGCATCATCAAATTCTTCCAATTCTTTATAACAGTTTGCTAGTAAAATGAATAAATTAGGTTCACTATTAATTTTTTTTGCCTCATTTAATACATTTATAGCTTTACTATATTCACCATTAAGTGCAAGTATACCTCCATAATTTAACAGAAAATGACCTGAATATTTTAAATCGTTATATAAATATTCACAGTTAATAATTGCCTCTGCATAATCCTGATATTGTGAATACAATAGTATTTTATTCCACCTTTGATAATTTTTATTTTTTTTCTGCTCTTCATTAATGAAAAGATAAAACGTAAGAATAAGTAAGGTCAATAGGAAAATGGAGTTAGGTTTACTAAATCTTTTTTTTATTAAATAAATATTTAATTTACTTGAACTAATGAATGATAAAATAACAGCGAAATTAATAAAAATTGGCAATATTTGGAGAGGATAGGAAAAACAGGAGGAAATGACTAATGAAATAACTGAAGCTTTTGCAGAATTTACCATCCAACTTTCTTCATTATAGTAACTTTCTTTATTAATATTATTTGGCTTAGTTTTCCTGAAAATAGTATAGAATATTCCTAAATACAAAATTAGTCCAACTATTCCAAGTTCTGTTATATTCTCAATATATTCGTTGTGTGCCTGTGTAACATTTCCCGCAACATATTTCTCTAATTCATCCCTGTCTTTTTCAGCAAAATACTCACCCTGATATCTGTTATAAACCTGACCAAACCTGTCGTAGCCTATTCCAAATATAGGATAATCTGCTATAATATTTGCAGACACTTTCCAAATTAATAACCTTCCAAATGCAGAGGCTGGTCTTATATTATACAAACACGCCATTAACGCCCCAAAGAGAAGAATAACAATAGTAGCAGCTATTAATTTTTTATATGTTTTATTAAACAATAAACCTAATCTGTTTCCTAAATCATATTTTTTATAAAACACAAACAACATACCACCCATTGCAGCCAGCCAGCCGCCCCGCGTTTTGGTTGCTGGTAAAACAACCAAGCAGGCAAAAAAAGTTACCCCGGCTGTATATTTTAAAATCTTATCATAAATCTTATTTTCATTGTTCAGCAAATAAAGACCAAAAGCAAAAGGTAAAACTGAAATTATATACCCGGAATATGGGTTTGGGCTTCCTAAAGTACCGCTTGAACCAAGAGGTGAAGGGTAGTAACCAAATAAACCCTGCATCTGGAAAGTACCAATACAAGCTTGCCAAAAACCAGCAATTAAAAAAGAAATAATTATTAAAAAAGCAGGAGAAAACTTGGCTGTTGTAAAATCTTTAAAATATGACTTAAAAATAAAATAATAAATTATTAGAAATGTAAATATTACGATGCGAGAGTTATAAAACGGCACTTCTGAAGTAAATGCTAACCTTGCAACACTATACAAGTAATAAGCAATTAAGGCAACATCTAATTTATTTATTGATAATTTAATTGGTTCTTTTCTAAACAACAAAAGAATAGAACCGAGAAAAAACACTATTACACTGACACCATAAAAATAAAATGTTTTAGAGGTATTAACACCATCAACTAAATTATACGATACGATGAAAGCTGTAACAAAAAGAGAACATAATGCAAAAACTATTGAATATTTTAATATTTTGGTAACCACTAAACAGTTTTCCTTAAAACATTAAAATGAAAAGTAAAATAAGCAATACCCAAAAGGATAAGATTTCGTATAATCATTTCATATCCATATTTGGAAGAAATAGCCGTTCCAAAACATCCGCAATCTGCATCAATTTCCAAAATTGTACCTGCAATGCTAACCAATAAAAAGACGGAAAATAGAGAAAATACCAATGTAAAAACTATTTTAGGTTTTGTTTTTGTTAAAATACCGATTGCCGACGCTATTTCTATAAAAGGCAGTATAGAAGCTATAATCAGGGCGAAATTTTCATCAAATAATCCTAATTCTTTTAGTGTTTCTACAGTATATGTCGGTTCAATAAATTTAGCTATACCTGAAATTAGCAGTGTTAAAATGATACCAAAACAAGAAACATTGTAAGTTATTTTGAGAAAATCAATTTTTCTATTCATACAAATTATTATACTGCTCTTTTATTTTTTTAAAAATCCATTTATTAATTATCTGATTTTTTATGTTTAATATTTTTAATAGATTTTAATCCATTCCAATTATTATTGAAATAGCCAACATCTTTAATTTCAGTAAAATATTTTGAGGTTTTTTCAAAAATAACAAAGTCATACCATCCCTCTTTGGATAAATTTAAATGAGGTATTGAAAAGCTGTTCCAATTATTTGATGAAACTAGTACAATATATTTATTTGGATTAAGAGGGTTAGGATAAATCATCACGATTCCTAAATTTTTGCCCCTATACACCTTATTGCACAACACAATACTATCCCTGTAAAATTGAACCGGAACTTTATCAATGACTTTCTTTATTAACGCATTATTCTCCGGATTACCGAATAAAATTAAGTTATACTTATTAATATCTTCCTCATTTACCTGTGAGTATTTTTTATACCGGCATCCGTCAACAAAATATTCTCTTTTCCAAGCTTCATAAACTGAATCACAAGGGGCACTCTTTTTTCCTTTGTCTATTTTAGATTCATTTTCACAATCAACAAGCAAAAAACCGTTTGAAAAGGCATGAGATATTGGACCTTCAATTTTACAATTTTTGATCAGTTGAGAATTTTTTGGTGCAGGAAATACGTCAATAGTAACTTTTTTTTCACTTGCAATTTTATAATTTACTTTCTTCTCATTTGCAATGATAGTTAACGGCTTTGTCCTATCAAGTTTAATATCCGACAGATCAATACTAAACTGAGCTATATTTTCTGTAGTAACCTTTATAACATTTTCTTTCAAGTGTTCAGCATGAATCTTTGCTACTTTGGAAAAAGATATTACTCTATCAATTGTAATCCAATATGATTGATTATATTTCAGTTGTGTTGTTGAAAAATCAATTACTTTCGGGTTATTATTTTTTTTCTTGCCCTTAAAAAAATCAAATACAGTATAATCAGTGCTTGTAATTTCCGGGTCTCTTTCATCGTAAGTTATTTTAAAATAAGGTTTAATATTATTATTCTTACAGTTTTCAGTAAAAATCAAAGATTGTTTTTCCGGCACTTCATTTTTATGTCCATGTAGAATGTATATTGGCAGATTAGAATAGTTCCCAGTAAAAAAGCTAGGACTATTTTGCGCTAACCAGAATACTTCAGAATCATATTTAACATCGAGGAATGACTGTGCAACTCCACTTTGTATAGTAATAGGCGAAAATACACCGATTGCAGCGAATTTTGATGGATAACGCATTCCGAATGTTAATGAAGACAATCCGCCAGAACACGTTCCAGTCAGGTAAATTTTATTCTCGTCTATATTGTAATCTTTCTTAACTTCATCTAAAACTTCAAAAAAGTCAGCTTGTTCTATAGGGTTTCCAAATACATAACCTCGTGCATTAATCCACAGCAAAATATATCCATATTTCTCCGCGGCTTTTATTTGTTCATCTTCAACATTCATATTTGCAACATGAAAACTTTTCAAAAATGCCCGAGTAGGATCTGTTCTAAAAGGAACAAATACAACTACCGGTAACGGATTTTTTCCATTTCGGTAATTATCAGGAATATATAATTTGTAGTACTGGTTTTGATTATCTATCGTACTACGAAATCCCCTAAGATGTTTACCTAATGTATTCTTAAAAGATTCTTCATTATTTTCCAATTTATAAAGTACATCTTCAAGTTCTTTAATAACAAATATTATTTTTCTTTGCCAGATTTGGTCTTGTAACTTTTTATTTTCAGAATCAATTAAATGTTTATATCGCGTTAACAGCGCTTCCAAATTAATTCTGGCTTTTTCATCATAAATCTTTTCACTTCTTTTTAAAAATCCAGGGTATAAAGAATCTATATCATTACCATAATAGAAATTTTGTTTATAATTGGTACCTGTCGCATTAACTTTTAATTGATAAGCTCCTTTGGGATATTGAGAAAGATCAATTAAAGAAATATCTTCACCATGAATTCTTTTATTGAATATTTCTTCTCCTTTATAATCATTTATAGTTAGAACTGCGTTTTTATCAAAATGCGTAAACAAAGAAGTATTTATACTAAGTGTATCTCCAATGTTATAGAGTAAGTTATCAAGAAGACTGAGAGAATTATTTGTTTTTAGTATTTTTTTTGCAGCTGTCAGACTATATATGTTAACATATAAGCCCCAGTCCAATACACTATTGTATACTTTTACATAAAATAAATTCCTGCCTTTTTTTAAATGCCCGACAACCATATACTTATAATCTCTGATCCAGCCAAATATTGCTTTATTTAGTATTAATTGATTATTCAGCCAGACTTTCATTCCATCATCACTGCCCATATCAAATAAAACATCCTGCTCTTTAGCGCTGAATATTTCACAAAAGGCATAAACAGTTGATTTATCAGTACTTTTAAAATAATTATTAAAAAATATGTACTTACTTTCATCTTCCACAATTTTATTGGTAAACTCTTCAGTTAGATTTTCTTTATGATCAGATATACTTCGAGTAATTGAAATAATGTCAGTTACTTTAATATTTCCTTCAGCCAATCCAAAATCCTTCAAATAATCACAGTAAAGCCCGGGATTCTCTGTTGAAATATCGCTTTGTGTAAATCTCTTATTATCGTCTGGAAATGGTCCTAATAACTGCCATTTAGTTATTTTAATTTCAAAATCTGTTTTTGTGGAATCTATAGTAATTAATGGTATACTATTTTTCGTCTGTTCTTCATTGTTACAGGAAATAAAAAATAAACAAGCCAAAAGAATACATACAAGATTTTTAAACACGAGACTTCCTGTATAATTATAACTATAATTACTTAATTTCTTTGCTATTACTTGGTTTCTGTAACTTAAACGTTGCAATAATATAAAAAATAATATAATCTTCAAAATATTTAATCATAAAAAAAAAAAAACAATATTATTATATTTATAAATAACAATCTTGCATCCTCGCTTACCCGTGATGTTATAATGGGTGACATTGAATATCAAAACGGGACTGTTGTGCAGCTTGCGGCAACGTTTAATATTGATGTTCCTGTAAACAGATTCGTTTATTACTGTATTCTTCCGATGGGAAAAAAGGCAGGAATACAGGAGTTTAGGTTTTATGGGAACTAAGGAAATAGGGTAAGAAATCTTTTAAAAAAAGCTCCTCTAAGGAGCTTTTTCAAAAGTTCATCTCAATTAAAATTTTCTATTCACACTGTAATCCGCTTGTACATTCTTTCATTTGATTTTCGAGCGATGATTTCAGCATTTCAGTTGAATTTGAAAATTCGTTTATCTTGGTGTTAAATTCCGATATTACGTTAACCGAATTTTTCATCTCTTCTAATTCCTTATATATTGAATCCATTCCGGGTATCTCGGGAATTTTAATATTTAACTTTTTAATTACAGGATTAAGCAATTTTGTTGCCCATTTTTTTGCTGCTTTCTCAATTGTTTCGCCTATTTTTCCGCCTGAAATAATACTTTTAACACTGATATTTATTTTCTTCCCAAGAATATTTTTTTTGAATTTCTTGTTTAAAACATTTTCAATTTTCTTAGCTGCCTTATCGGTTTTATTAAAAACTTTTTCAGCTGCTTTTATTCCTTTATCAGTTGCTTTTATGGGTTTCTCAATTTTCAATATTGAATTTGTAATATTTTCAAGCTTATCTATTTCTTTGTTCATTTTAACAAGATTTGTATTAATCTCGGTTATTTTAGTATTTAATGCCGATGATTTCTGCTCGAAAGTAGTTATTGTATTTTGGTCTTTTGTAGCGGCGGCACAGCTTGATACGGCAGAATACTGACTTTTTAAATTGCTTAACTGATTGCAAAGCTTAACAATTTTATCATCAAACGATTGAGAAATCCCGGTAAGTTTTCCATATCCATCACAAACAGGACGGAAAACAGGTTTTTCTAATTTTTGAACTTTATCGTTTAATTTATCGAGTTTATTTTTTGAAATCCCGATTGTTGTCCTTACCGCTGTTACCGGAGGACCCACGACCGGAATTTTAGTAAATACTTTTAGCGCTTCATCAGTTCTGTTGATTTTTGTGCTCAACAAATTCAGTTTTTCGGAAACAACTACAGTTTTATTCAGGATTTTTTCTGCCTTTCCCAGATTGGAATTTAATTTGTTTAATCTGCTTTCAAACTTGTAAAGTTCAAGATAGGTTTGATCAATATTTTTTATTACAGTTTCAGCTTCTTTACCGCTTAAATTTGAAATTTTTATACTTGAAAGATCCTGTAAAAGATTTGCCTGATTGCTACCGGTTTCAAATGATTCATCTCCGTCAATATCTTGGTTTTCATCTTCAGGTATGAATTTTTTACCGCTTACCGGATCAATAAAAACCCATTCTGTCCATGCTCCGCTATGTTCATCCCAGATATGCACATTTTTTCTGTTTTCAGATGATCTGTCAGCCAGACAAATAACTTTTCCGCTCAAAGTATGGATTTTCCAAACTCCATTTCCTTTGTAAGAAATAGCAAATGTTTCAAGATCTTCATCACTGTTCTCTTCTGCAATTAAAAGATTAACACTATTTTTACCAGAAGTATTTTCTATACGGACACAACTGTTTTCTTCGCCATGTTTGGGTATAATTTTGTATTGATTTTCGTCCTGCTCGTCAAATTTAAAAAGTCTGTCGGGTCCATTATCAACTGTATATACTTGAATGTTTTGCGTTTCCCCTTCTTTTACAGTCTGCGGAGCTCCGGGAATATCCCAATAACCTTTCTGCGATTTCCCGTCTTCCTGCGCCGATTGAATCCTGAAATATTGATTTTCGGGTATCTCTTGCGCCGAAACAGAAATTAATAACGAAAACATTAAAAGAATTGCTGCGATGTTATAAAACTTCATTTTTTCTCCAAATTTAGTTATTCTGTATGTCTTTATATTCAAACTTTTTTCTTTCAGTATAAAGATTATGATTTGTTTTATTTTTGGATTGAAGACTAATCCATGATTGTAAATATTATGCCTGGAGCAAGAAATATTAACTTTTGCCTAATAGTCGGCACAAAGCCGGAAAAATTAATCCGGAATTTTTATTTTTTTTTTATTTTAAGATGATAATCACATCCGGAATATTTTATTCAGACAGTTATTTCTCAAAAATAATCGTTAAATTTAGCGAGTATTTTTTACAAATATATTGGGTTACTAAATCATAATAAATTTTACTAAGGAGCATTTATGGTTGCTGCGTTTTCCAAAAAAACAGTTGTTTTCTTTTGTTCAGCTTTTATAATTTCAACTGCCTATTCACAAACTTTTAATTTAAGCACCCAGCCAACAGATAAAGTGCAATTAGGATTGAGATATTTACATTCTTATTTTTCGGATGATATTTCATATGCAGATTATAGCGGTTGCGGTGTTTACAGTTTGGGTATTAATTTCCCGGTTGGCGAAAAATCGAATTTGGTTATCGATTTTAATATGGTTCATTTTTCTGTGGATGTAAAACCTATTGAATATGATTATTACATCCAAGAAGGCGGCAGTTATTCGCAAAATGCTCTGACTAATATTTATGTTGGTTATCAGTTTGCAAAAAGCAGATTAGTTGAAAATGCAGTAAATTTTGAAATTGGCGTTTTTCTTCCGACCGCTGCTGAAAATGACTTTGGAGCTCTTTATTGTGGTGGTTTTTACGCTGATTATTACAGAATAGCTAAATATATTCCAAATACTTTATCAATTAATATGAATCTATCCAAATGGAATAAAGTATCGGAAAATTTTGAATGGGGATTTGAAGTAGGACCGACTATAATGTTTTATACAAAGGGAGAAGGCAGATCTTCAGATGCTTTTTTGCATTACGGAATCTCTCCGAAATTAATAGTAAATAATTTTATGGTCTTCCCGGAATTTACTGGCGTTTTAATTCTTTCCGGACAAGGAGTTGATTTTTCTGACAGATTTATGAATACAATCGGGCTTGGAGCTGGATACAAATTTGGGAAAATTACGCCAAAATTGTTTTATAATATTGATTTCAATGAATATAAGAGACAAATGACTGACGGAACTCTCGGGATTAAACTTGAAGCAGAGTTATAAGAAGTGGATTTATTTTTCAATTTAAATGGGTCTAAAATGAAAACATTCAAATTAGTTTTAATTATGATTTCAATTTATTTAAGAGTTTTTGCACAGGGAGAAGCTGCTGTTCCATTTTTAACATTACAGCAATCACCGGAACTTTGGGGAGCAGGACAAATTGGCGCCGCAATTCCTAATAATCAAATTTCAGGCTTTTATTTTAATCCGGCAAATTTGGGATATAAAGCTCAAAACAATTTTATAGGCGCTTATTTTCTTACTAACAAAACGGAATGGTTCAATTTCGCACCAATGAATTTTAATACGTACGGTTTCAGCGCCGGGATAAGTTCTGAAAGTTTCGGGGAGGGGTTTCCATTTAGTATTGGAATTGGATACATTCATAATAAACTTGATTTTGGTATATTTGTCAGAACTGATGAAAACGGAAATGAATATGGACGATTCGATGCGTACGATTCATTTGAAAATTTAAGTATCGGAATTGGATATACGAATAAAATAAGTTACAATATCGGGTTTTCTATTAAAAAATACTATTCTAAATTGAACGATAAACCCACAGAAAACCCGGCTGATGGTACCGCCGATGGATATGCTTTTGATTTTGGAATTTTAATTATGGCGCCAGTGTATGATTTAATTTTCTGCAATAAAAATGAGCTTGACAAAAACAGCATTTTACCTAAAATCAATACTTCCATCGGCTACTCTGTCTTAAATGCTGGGAAAAAAGTAAGTTATCTAGATGTTTCGCAATCAGACCCGCTTCCGCTTACCGCCAGACTTGGATATACAATTGAATTAGGATGCGAAACCTTTGTGAAAGAAGAAAAGATAAACTTGTTATCCTATTCTTTTACGGCTGAAGCAGAAGATATTCTAATAAAAGGAACGAATAACGGAAAATCGGAATACCAGAATTTGATTGGCGATATAAATATTGGTAAGCATCTCATCGGGTTAAATCCGGATTCAAAAGTTGTTGTTCACAAAGGGCATATTTTTAATTTTCTCGAAACAATCAGTATTTATTCCGGATCCTTCAACGGAAATGGCTACCCCGACAATATAAAAACCAATGGATTCACAATTTCACTTAATGGCGCTTTTAAATATTTATCCACCGAGACTGACGATAAATCATTAAAATATATCTTTGACCATTTTTCAATTGAATATACAAACTCTAAAGTAAGGTACGATTATTTGAATGCCACTAATAAATTTAACAGCCTTAGTTTTGAGTTTAAAAACTTTATACTTTAATTAAGTGTTTTGATATTTAGAAATAATAATGCCCGGGAAAACCGGGCATTATTTAAATCAGTGCAATTTTTACCAGCTTCCCGACGAACCTCCCCCTCCGAAAGAACCGCCTCCGCCGCTGAATCCGCCGAATCCTCCTCCTCCGAAAGAACTGCCGCCTCCGCTTCCGCCGAAACCTCCAAGTCCTCCGCCATAATAAGATATACCGCTGCCAATTCTTCTTCTCCCGCCAATTTTAGGCATAATAAAAAACAGTAGCAGAATTATAAGAATTATCCAAAATTTAAGGCTACCCCCATTTTTCTTTTCAGTATCTTTGGCTTTATATTCGCCCCGGGTTGCAGCCATTATAGCATTAAGTCCGGCAACAACTCCCGCATTATAATCCTCATTTTTAAAATGCGGTGCAACTTCATTTCGTATTATCGAATTGCAAGTTGCATCGGGCAGCGCTCCTTCAAGTCCGTAACCGACTTCAATACGCATATTGCGGTCATTTTTTGCAACAAGAAAAAGTATGCCGTTGTTGTTTTCTTTTCCGCCTATTTTATTGGCGGCAGCAATATCGTAACTTAACATTTCAATCGGATAGTCTTCAGTCGTATTTATCATAAGAAAAACAATCTGCGTAGATGTTTCTGCATTGAATTTTCTTAAGGAATGCTCAATTTCGCTCAGGTTATTTTGCGATATAGTACCGGTAAAATCGTTTGCAAAATTACCGGTACTGTTCAAATCCGGGATTTTCGGCTGAGCATAAGTAATACAAAACAACAGTGATAAAACGGATAAATAAAATTTAACTTTGTTTTTCATTATCTTCCTTAAAATTCAACTTTAGGAGCATTTTCTGCACCGGCCATTGCCTTGAAATATTCTTTCTGAACAAAGCCGAAGAATCCTGCAATAATATTTCCGGGGAATTGGCGTATTGTGGTATTATAACCCTGAACAGTTTCATTGAATTTTTTCCTTTCAACGGAAATACGGTTTTCTGTTCCTTCAAGCTGAGCTTGTAATTGCAGAAAATTCTCGTTTGCTTTCAATTCGGGATAATTTTCAACTGCAACAAGCAGACGCGAAAGAGCGCCGCTTAAATTATCCTGCGCTAACTGAAACTGCTGGAATGCGGCGGGATCGTTCATAAGTTCGGGAGTTATATTTATTTGTCCTACTTTTGCTCTTGCTTCGGCAACAGCAATGTAAGTTTCTTTTTCGAAGTTTGCCACACCTTTAACTGTATTTACCAGATTAGGAATCAGGTCGTATCTTCTTTGATATTGATTTTCAACCTGGCTCCAGGCGCTTTTTATTCCTTCATCCAATACAACCAGATTGTTATATGTTTTCTGACCCCAGAAAAACAGAATCACCCCGAGAATTATTGCAACCAAAGCAACACCGCCGCAACCGATAAGTAACTTTTTATTCTTCATACATTCTCCTTTTAGTTTGTTAAACTTCTCATAGGCGCCGGAATTCTTCCGCCCCTGTTTACAAAATTATCACTCTTAAGTCTGCTGACTTTCATAACCGGAGCTTCTCCCAGCAACCCTCCGAAATTTACAGAATCGCCGACAGTTTTACCATAAACCGGAATAATCCGGACAGCAGTAGTTTTATCGTTGATTATTCCTATTGCGCATTCGTCTGCAATAATGCCGGCAATTGAAGCAGCTGGAATATCTCCAGCAACTGCAATCATATCAAGACCGACAGAGCAGACAGCAGTCATAGCTTCCAGCTTTTCGATTGTTAGATTTCCTGATTTTACTGCGCTTATCATTCCCTGATCTTCGCTAACCGGAATAAATGCACCGCTCATACCTCCTACAGATGAACTTGCCATAAGTCCAGCTTTTTTAACTGCATCGTTCAACATCGCCAAAGCGGCAGTAGTTCCGGGAGCGCCGACATCTTCAACGCCCATAGCTTTTAATACATCTGCAATGCTGTCGCCCTGCGCCGGAGTCGGTGCTAACGAAATATCTACAATCCCGAAAGGAATTCCGTGTTTTTCCGCGACTTTTCTGCCGATTAATTCCCCTGCCCGCGTGGTTTTAAAAACTGTGCGTTTTATAACTTCAGCCAGTTTCTGGAGGTCAACATTCCCGGCTTCTTTAATTGCATCGAGAACTACTCCTGGTCCGCTTATACCCACATTTAATGTAACTTCCGGTTCGCTCACTCCGTGAAAAGCGCCCGCAACAAAAGGGTTATCCTCAGGAATATTGCAATAAGTAACCAATTTTGCGCATCCCACAGAATTATCATCTTTGGTAACTTCAGCTGTTTTTTTGATTATTTCAGACATCATATTTACAGCATCGATATTAATCCCTGCTTTTGTTGAAGCTACATTTACGCTTGAACAGACTCTTTTTGTTGCTTTCATAACTTCAGGGATTGATTTTATAAGTTCCAGTTCGCCGGTTGAAAATCCTTTTTGAACCAGTGCAGAATATCCGGCTATATAATCGACACCAATTTCTCCGGCAGCTTTATCCAAAGTTACAGCAAGTTCAACTAGTTCATCGCTGCCGAAACAATCAAAAGGAATTGAAACAGGAGTTACGGCAATGCGCTTGTTTGCAATCGATATTCCGTATGTTTTTTCAATTTCGGACGCATATTGAACGTGATGTCTGCCGTACTTTAATATTTTTTCGTACACTTTATTTTTTGTGGTTTTTATATCGCTGCCGATACAATCGCGCAAATTAATTCCAAGTGTAACTGTCCGGATATCAAAATTCTCCAGCTCAGTCATTTTTATTGTTTCTACTATTTCATCAAATTCGTAGGACATATCAAATCCTGTGCATATATCTAAAAACATCCTCGTGCTGAAGATATATTTTAATTTTTAATTCTTCCGAAATTTTATTCATTTCTTCTTGAATACTTCTTAAATCTTTTAAGGATTTTGTAATGTCTACTATCATTATCATTGTGTAAAAATCACCTAAAATTTTCTGACTTATATCAAGAATATCACAAAGGTTATCGCTGAAAGATTTAGTAATTGAAGCAACTATTCCAGGATGATTAATACCGAAAGAAGTAAGAATTATTTTTCCGGAAGTAATTTCGGAAGAGCCTGCCGGGTTTTCGGACGTTTCAATTTCCTTTATCAAGCTTGCAACTTCTCTTTCCACTTTCTCCAAAGGCGCACTCTTTCCAAGCGATTCAATTGTTTTTTGTGTGATTTTTCGGATTTCCTCTTCTGTTATTTTCACGGCTGTTTACCTTCAAATTGTATCGATAAATATTTATATGCTTCGTTAATTATTTTTCTGTTTTCTATTTCGGCAAGTTTAACAGCTTCCTGCGAACCGCCGGTATAAAACCTCAGCCATAAAAAATTTCCAACCATCACTGCATCAAATATTCTATCCGCTTTTATTGCATTTACCACATCATACCCCCACAAAACATTCCAGCCAAGCGAAATTATTCCTTCAATATAATATCCGGTATAAAAATGTCCGGCTCCGGGCAAAATATAAGAAATTGTTCGGGCAAATGACAAAGAATATTTTTCTTCGGATACAGAAATACATAAGTTTTTTAAAATTTCAGTTCCTTTTTCAGCGGAATTGCCGAATGCATCCGCAGCTTTCTGCCACTCATCAGCAACCATATAACTCCAGCCTTTCCAATAATTAAGTTCGCTTTGTTTTTCGGGGACTTCCCTTTCAAGTTTTTCAATAAGCCCAATTGCTCTGAAATAAGTACCTCGTAAAATATTTAACCGTATAATTTCAATTTCAATATCCGTTTTATTAATCTGCTGGTTTTCTTTCATTTTAGAAAGCACTGCAATCGCATCATCAAACTTTCCGCCGGATTTATAACAGTATGCAATTTTCAAACCGGCTTCAGCGGAGTATATTTTGTTTTCGTCAAAAAACATAAGTCTTTTATACTCGGTTACCGCATCAAAATATTTCTCGCCGGCAAAAAGACTTTCAGCATATTCTTTCTGCATTTCCAAATGATTTTGTGCTGATAAAACAGCCGTTTGAAATAGAATAATTATTAAAATGCTAATTCTGTTTATCATAATTAAAACCGGATAAAAGGGATGAAATAATTTTCATTTTTCAAGAAGAGCTTAAATCCTGCTTCGAATTCATTTTTTACTTTAGCATTATGTATCTGCGCCGATGCAGCCGATCCGTAAACATTTCCGCAGTAAAAAAATGCTCCAAGCCCTGTAAACAGCCAAGCTCTGAAATTATGTTCTGCTTTGAAATTATCGTAAGCCAGAAATGCAAATAAACCTGTCGCTAAAAAAGCTGTAATTCCGTCACCATAATCGCCTGTGTAAATTTTGCCGGCTCCGGGAATAATTGCAGAAAATACAGCAGCTTTAAGCGGCGATTTATACGGCAGCGATTTTTTTTCTTCGTAAAAATCCAGCAGCACACTTTTTTCGCGATCGCTGAAAGGCTGAAAATATTTTTCGTAACCGGGGAGGTTTTCTTCCGTAATCATCAGACTCAGGTTAACAAATTTAAGCTGGTAATTTAAAACTTCCTGCTCTTCATCAGGGAATTGAAATATCTGCAGCGAATCATATTTTTCTGCGGCAAATTGAGTTTTTAAAAAGCTGACTTTAGAAATATAACTGAATTCGTTTGAATTGAATAACTTATAAAATTCTTCTGCTGCAAAATTATACTGTTCCATTTCAAAAAAAGCTTCGCCTATTTTAAATTGAAGAGTATCGTTTTGATTAATTCTCAGACAAGCACGGTATTCATCAACTGCACGGAGATAATCTTTTGTTTCGTAAAGATAGTTTCCGAATTTCATCCGGTTATTGTATGTAAATAAATCGGGTTGCTGGGAAAACAGGAAAGAGTAAGAGGTAAGAAGTAAGAGGTAAGAAAAAACTATTTTTCCAGTAAGCGATTTTTCAAACAGAGTAAGATTATGATTAAGATTATGAGCAAGATTTTTATTAAAACATTTTAACATCAATCTTTTTGCCTTTAAAAGGACATTTGAAAAATTATTGTTAAAAAGTCGAATGAGAAAAGCGTCCCGAAGGGAAAAGAAAAGTTGTTTGATCCCGCTTCCTTTTAAATATTTCCAAAAGCGGGAGAGTTCTTTTCTTTTAGCTTTTCGAATGAAGACTTTAGATAATTTTTCAGCAGTCTTGACTTTTTGGTTCTTTTGTGTCAAGACAAAAGAACAAGAAAGCAACTCATTAAATATTATGTCTTTGGTTTGCCTTTCAAACAGAGTAAGATTATGATTAAGATTATGAGCAAGAAAAGACTTTATTATTTTCATTTATCTTTCTGATGATTTTTAAAATAAATATTCACCGAATCCTGCTGCAATGTATATTTTACAACGGGATCTTCCAATTTCCCGGTATGATGAAAAATATATTGATCGGATGATTTAAATAAATTCGAATCCCGCGTAAACCTGTCGGCAAACATCAGAGTGCCTTGAATAATATTTGTCTTTTTTACAGCATCAACATAAAAATAAGAGCAAGTAGGAGCGAAGGGACAATTATCCCCGTCGTGATTGGATATCAAAAACGAATAACCGTTTTTAAGCGTTGAAAACAAAAAAGCTTTAACGGATGAATCATCAAATACCAGCGAATCCTGCAAAACTTCTTTTTCGTAGGAAACTTCTTTTTTCTCCCACCGTTGCCAATCGGTCTGGGCTAACCCGGCTCCCGTAAAAAACAGGGTTACCAACAACAGTTTCTTTATTAATCTTAATCTCATTAATACTCTTACTTCTTACTCTTACTCTTACCTGCCTGCCGGCAGGCAGGCTCTTACTCCAATTCAATTCCCAATCGTTTCATCATATTAATCAGCTCGAGCTGCTTGTAAACTACATTTTTACAGATTGAAATATTCTTATTCCAGTAAATATCTTTGCTTGTTTCATCAATAGAAACATTGCCGAAAGTCGAAAAATCATTCAAAATTTCGTACCCGGGTTTTTCTTTAAGATACGAAAGCTGAAGCTCACCTTCCATTCCATCTGAGTATTTCAGATAAATTTTTTGAATTACCGACGGCTCTTACAAACACAGGATTTACTTCTTTTTCTTTCATGCTGAAAATTACAAATTTTTCTAAACACAAAACCGAGATTCTAAAAGGAAAATTTATTCATTTAAAAACAATAATATTCTTAATCCTGAACCTTACTCTTACTCTTCTATATTTTTAACTTATTTAATCCTTTCGGCTTTATTATATTTGAGCCTTATGAATTCAGATAATAAAAAATATGAACTGAAGAATTTATCTCCCAAAGAGCTTGAAAAACTCTTTGCCGGTTGGGGCGAGCCTGCTTTCCGTTCGAAACAGCTTTTTAATTGGATGTATAACAATCTTGCATCCGATTTTTCGGAGATGCTGAATTTTTCGAAAGCACTTAGAAACAGACTAGCCGAAGAATGCGAATTAATTTCATTGAAATTAGAATCCGTTCAAAGTTCTTCAAATTCCGGCACAAAGAAATTTTTGTTTTCAACAAAGGATAATAACAAAATTGAGACGGTTTTAATTCCCGATAAAAACAGAAATACTTTGTGCATTTCAACACAGGCAGGCTGTCCGCTCGATTGCAAATTCTGCGCTACCGGACTGATGGGATTTATAAGAAATTTGACCACTGCCGAAATAATCGACCAGTATATTCTTGCCGCTAAAAATTGCGGCGAAAACGGCATCACCAATATTGTTTATATGGGAATGGGCGAACCGCTGATTAATTTCGATGATTCGGTTAAATCGCTCGAAATTTTTACCCACGAATATAACATCGGTCTTAGCCGCCGAAAAATAACATTATCCACTTCGGGAATACCGCACAGAATAAAAGAACTTGCCGAAAGAGGACTTCGTATAAAGCTTGCATTATCGCTTCACAGCTGTTTCGAAGATATCCGCAGCAAAATTATGCCGATTAACAAAAAATATTCTCTTGCCGAAAATATTGATGCAATAAAATACTACACAGATAAAACCAAAACCCGCATAACTTACGAATACACAATGCTTAAAGGAATAAACGACCGTCCCGAAGATATTGATGCGCTTGTAAAACTATGCCGGAAAATCCCTTCAAAAATAAATCTTATCCCCTTTAACAGCATTGCCCATATGGCGCCCGGTGGAATTTCTGCCGGACTTGAACCGACCCCCCTTAACAAAATTGAAAAATTTGCCGAAGAGTTAAGCAAACATAAAATAACTGTAATTTTACGAAACACTCAGGGCAGCGATATTGCCGCCGCCTGCGGACAACTGGCCGGGAAAGACAATTCTCAGTTATGAATTATTAGTTCAGCTTGTCCCGATGTATCGGGGAGTAATGAATTTATATAAATAGGTTTGCCACAGCCCGAAAGAATAAATTTTTATACAACTTACATTTTAATTTTTTAATTTACGATTGAATTTAATTTTTAATAACTTATTGCTGAATAACCAATAAATTTTTGAAGTTAACGCAATGACCTGTCCATATATAAATCGGGATTGTGAAAAATAAAGTTGTAGAGCATATAAACAGATTGGATAAATGAAACTAAAAAATCGTATCTTTATATTATGGATAAAATAGGCGACATTGAAATCAGAGTTATCGGTAAATCAGGAAGTTTAGAATTAAAACCTGATAACTACGACATTAAGCATATTGCAAGCATACTGCAAAATGTTGAGGATTTATTGTACCCTAACAACAAAAAAGATCGACCGCTGATAACCTATGATATTCAAGAAGGCTCAGTGAAGCATATTTTCAAGACTCCAATTCAGTATATAATTGGGTTTAGTGCCATTTTAGGACAAATTCAAGAATCTAATTCAATCGATTTTCTCGATTTAAAAACTGCAAGAGCAATTGAGAATATTCAAGAACTTTCGCAACAAAAAAATTATGAATTTCAGTTTAGTACTTCTGTTAAAAAAGACATTGAGCTTACAATAAATCCGAATACTCGATTCTTTAGAAAAGAAAATACTTGGGCAGATGCAGAGTTTTATTTTTATGGTATCCTTAAGGATGCTGGGGGGAAAAGTAAAGCAAATATTCATATCGACACAGACGATTACGGTTATTTAGCAATTGAAACTGGTCAAGATTTTTTAATGGAACAAGAAGAAAACTTACTTTATAAGAAATTTGGAGTTCGTGTTACCGGCAAACAGAATTTAGAAACAGGAGAAATTGATACCAAATCGCTTAAACTTGTTGAGTTGATTAATTACAACCCTAAATTTGATTCGGATTATTTAGCTTCACTTATATCTAAGGCAAAGAAAAGTTGGAAAGGTATTGATACGAATGAATGGTTATTAAACTTGAGAGGAGGATATGAAGCATAGTGTTCTTTTAGATACAAGCTTCTTTGTAAGACTTCTTAATGATGAGGATTCTTTGCATAACAATGCAAAAGGATATTTTCGATATTTTTTAGAGAACGAGATAGTTTTGAAAGTTTCAACTATTTCAATCGCAGAGTATTGCGTAAGAGGGAAAATAGATGAATTGCCTTTAAGAAATCTTCAAATAATCCCTTTTAATTTAGACCAAGCAAAAAGAACGGGGGAATTTGCCGAAAAAATATTTAAACAAAACAAAATTAATAAAGAAAAACTCTCTCCACGTGCAATTATACCAAATGATTCCAAACTATTTGCTCAAGCAGACCTTGACAAATCAATTACACATTTTGTAACTTCAGATAGCAGGTCGAAAAATACTTTTTCAGCCCTTAAAAAACATATAAATCCAAAATTTGAAATTATCGATATTGAAAGACCTTACAATGATACATTTGAAATATTGGATTTGCAATAAGGAATACGCTCTACAACATTGTATAAGCGATAATTGCTTCCTATCGTCACACCGTTTCTAATTCTTAATTATTCCCTATTTGTTCTTAATTACTAATATCCTTTTTCTTTAAGTCTGGCATTTATTTTATTGAGAACAACAACTCCCCATTTTTGTCCTTCCTGCATAGCTTCCTGCATTACTGCGGGCATTTTATTAATAACTTTTTGTCCTATTGGCGATTTGTAAAATGCAATAATTTCATTCATTTCAGCCAGAGTAAAATTTTTAACATAAATAGGAATAAGAATATTTATCAGCTCATCCGAATTAAATTCGCTCCGGATTGAACTCCAAACCTCGTCGCCTACAGAAGGATGCTGCTGCTTCTGCATTTCAATCAATTGATCAATCATCTGAATACCCATATCTGCCGATTTCGAAACAATCATCAGCTCTCTGGCTGCCTTCTCTTCGGGGGTTTGGGCGCATATAAAAGTTGCAAAAGCAAAAATAATTAAAAACAGATTTTTCATTTTTTTCTCCGTTAATTTAAAAATAACTCGAGCCGTCCCAGCAATGAGTGCATATTTTTTCTTTAGGAAGCCCGATTGCTTCAATTAAATCTTCCAATTTTTGAAACTTAAGCGATGTAACATTTAAATTTTTGCGTATCTGCTCCACCATTTCGTTGTACTTTTCACTGTCATATTCCGAATATTCTTTCATATCATAACTGCCGTTTTTTTCAATCTGGTTTACGGCCTTATGCGATGCTAAATCCAAACTCGAGCGCGATCTGCTGAAATTAAGAAATTCGCAGGGAAATGTTAACGGCGGGCAGGCAATCCGCATATGAATTTCTTTTATGCCGGCTTTGTAAAGGTCAACAACGTTATCTTTTAATTGTGTTCCTCGCACAATGGAATCATCCAAAAAAACGCAGGATTTATCTTTAATAATCGATTCATTGGGAATGAGTTTCATTTTTGCCACAAGCTCGCGTTGTTCCTGGCTTTGCGGCATAAAACTGCGCGGCCAGGTTGGGGTATATTTTGCATAAGGTCTTTTAAGCGGAAGTTTCTTTTCGTTGCTGTAACCCATTGCGTGTCCTATTCCGCTATCCGGAATGCCGGCAACAAAATCGGCTTTTACATCGTCGTCCTTTGCAAGCGCGGCGCCGCATCTGTATCTGCATTCATCAACATTTATTCCTTCGTAAAAAGAAGGCGGATACCCGAAATAAACCCATAAAAAGGCGCAGACCTGCATTTTATCGTTCGGCTTGCGAAGCTGCTCAACTCCGCCGGCAGTAATTTTTACAATTTCGCCGGGCCCCAAAAACCTTTCAACTTCGTAACCTATATTAGGAAATGCCGAGGTTTCGCTTGCAACAGCATAAGCTCCGTCTTTTTTACCGATCATAAGCGGAGTTCTTCCTAATTTGTCGCGCGCGGCAATTATGCTGTCGCCGGTTATAACCAGCAGCGAACAAGAGCCTTTTATCAGATTAAAAACATTCTCGATACCCGAAGAAAAATCATCACCTTCCGAAATTAACATTGCCACTAACTCTGTGGGATTTATTGCTCCCCTGCTTATTTCCGAAAAAGTTTTTTTCTGCGAAAGACACCTTTTTTCCAATTCTTCAATGTTAGCTATTTTACAGACAGTGGCTACACCGAATCTTCCTAAATGAGAAGTTACAAGTATCGGCTGCGCTTCGGTATCGCTTATTACCCCGATGCCGATGTTTCCCGAAAACCCTGGTATATCTTTTTCAAATTTATTTCTAAAATAACCGTCTTCCAAACTGTGAATTGCCCGCTGGAATCCTTTTTCTTCCGAATAGAAAGCTAATCCCGCTCTTTTTGTTCCAAGATGCGAATGATAATCAGTTCCGTAAAAAACATCAAATACGCACATATCTTTGGAAATACTTCCGAATAAACCGCTCATTTATCTCCTTAATCCAAAATTTTTTATTGATGATATTTTTAAAATCGAGAACTAAAATTTAAGAATTTCCCGCCAACTATTTTTATGTTTTAACAAGATTTTATTTAAAAGAATTTTATTCTCCAAACTGCTGTCTTTTTATTATTTTTGAATGATGAAAAAACTTACACACGACGAAATTTCGCAAAACCGAAGCACACTAGAGACAATTCACGAAGTAAAAAAGCTGCCGATTTATGTTATTCTCGATAGCATCCGGAGCGCTTACAATGTGGGTTCCGTATTCCGCACTTCCGACGGAGCAATGATTGAGAAACTATATCTTTGCGGTTATACGCCGCATCCTCCGCAAAAAGAAGTGCTTAAAACAGCATTGGGGTCAACCGAAAGCGTAAAATGGGAATACATAAAAGACCCCGTTGAACTTATTAAAAAGCTTAAAACGGAAGGAATAAAAATCTGCGCACTTGAGCAGACGAGCAAAAGCAGAAAATATTCACAAGTATCGTTTGGCGAATTTCCGCTCTGCCTGATAATAGGGAATGAAATTACGGGTGTTTCGCAGGAGTTGATTGACCTTTGCGATTTTTCGCTGGAAATTCCCCAATATGGAATAAAACAATCGCTTAACGTAGCAGTAGCTTACGGCATTTCAATTTTCGAATTACGGAAAATATTCGACGAAGCAGTAGAATAGAATTAATCCTTTCTATCCGGATTTCTTCAGCTGTTGTTTGTAAAATAGTTTTCGCCGTTATCTTTTGTGTGGATGTTTATCAGTCCTGCACGAAGCATATTAATCAATGTACGCGAAGCTCTTCTGTTTGAAATATTTGCGCGTTCAGCCAGTATTTTTACGGTTATAATTTCATTTTTCTCAAACTGTTCAAAAACCGTTCTTTCCAGACTTCCCACTTTGTATTTGTGCAGTTCTTTATCCTCACTGCGCATTTTCAGCAGCTTAATCATCTCCTTGCTTGCCGGAACACTTTTGTCGTTAACCCTAACAAAAACCTGTGCAGTATTCATATCCAGCAAAGGTTTATAATCTTGAATTCTATGGGGTTTATTTGATGATTCGGGAATTTCGATTGCAACAATTTCTTTATTATCCAGGTCATAATAAAAAATCTTATATTCGACAATCGGTTCGGTAAAATCTCTTACAGTTTTTTCAACCAGACTGGCAATTGTTTTTTCGCTATCAACCCCTATTATTTTTTTATTATCCCTTATGCCGAAAATAATATGCCCTCCGGAGGAATTGGCAAAAGCAATCATTTCTTTGGCAATTTTTTCGAAAGACGAGAATTTTTCCTTAAACTCAATCTGATAAGTTTCGCCGGTTTCAAGCATTTCAATTAAATCGCGGCGTGTCATTTTCTGCCTGTTTTGGTTAAACTATTTTTCCATCATTATCTTTCGTTTTGAAGAATCCTGTATTGCCCTGTTATCAGGTAACCGGATTTCTGCATCGCTGCTGTCTTTTTCAGCAGGTATTTCCAAAGGAAGATTATCTTCGCCAGGTTCTTCGTTTTCAATACTTTCCTGCATAACCGAATCGGGCAAAACGGGTTTGTTTGCTGTTTCAATCGAGTCCCTGATTTCCTGCTCTCTTTTCTTTTTAATTTCAAGCTCTTCCTTAAAAACATCTACTTTAGGGCGTACAATCTTTGCGTATTCGCTGGCAGGATATTTTTGGATAAGACTGTCGTAATAGTTAAAAGCATTTTCAGGAACATTCAAATCGTTCTCGTAAATAAATCCGGCAGCATACAAAGCTTTTGGCGCCATTTTAGAAGATGGATTAGATTTAAATATGTTAAGATATTCTTCTGCAGCTGCTTCAAATTTTTTATTCTCGTACAATTGTTCAGCACCCAGCATCTGCTCTTCCAAAGGATCTGCACCTGTATTTATAAGCGGTTTCCCGATTTGCTTTGCCGATTCGTTAACAATTACAGTTTCGTTGGAAGTGTTGTATATTTCCAGATAAAGGCTGTCGGCTTTTTCTTTGTTACCTTCCGCAAGCAGGTAATTTGCAAGTGCAAATTTGGATTTCGCCGCATTTTTTGTATATCCCGGGTATTTATTCAACGACAATTCATAATAATATTTTGCCGAATCGGATTCATTTAATTCCGTGTAAAACAGATTTGCCATTTCAAAATAGGAATTAGACAGCTTTGATTTAACCGAATCCGCTGATATTTGAGGACGAACAGGAGCGATAAGCTGGTCAGTTGATCCCGTCTGCTGAGTTTGCATCTGTTCTGCTGTCCTTCGGTTTGTACCTGACGGCGGACGGGCTGAAGTTTTTTTCTGCTCTTCGGGAGCGTTTCCTTCTTCTTCATTTCTCTTATTTATCGAATCGAGCTTTGCGGCATAAATTAAAGAATCGTTTATAAATGCTGTTGAATCTGTCAGATATAATAATTGTTTATTCAGTTTTGTCAATTCATTGCGGTATTCGAAATATTTGGCATAAATAATTCTTTTGACCCGGGCAGAAGAAATTATTACGGGGTCTGCTTTTGAAGCGAACGCCTTTTCATTATACACATTTGCGCTGTCGAGATTTTTATATTTCTCCGCAAATATTACAGCTAATTTATAAGCAGCTTCGCCGGCGCTTGGCGAGTCTTTATAAACCGAATCAATTTTTGTATAACCTTCCATTGCCAAATTAATCTCCCCTTTTTCAAAATTGATATTGGCAATTTCTAAATCCAGTTTATCAAAGAATATGCTGTATTTATCCTCTTCTTTCAGCTTTTCAAAAATTTCAAGCGCTTTATCGTAATTTTTCCTGATAAAATCTATTTTGCCCAGCTCAAACTGACTGTTAAATTCAACATCGAAAAGCGGTTCATTTTCCAAAGCTGTAATAAATGATTTTTCGGCATTTTCCAGACTGTCAATTTCCAGATACAAATAACCCATTTCAAAATAAACCTGGGAAATTTTTTCTTTTTCATCAAGCAGAGGAATAAGCTGATAACAGTATTCAACGGCAGTTTCGTAATTTTCCCGGTATATCCAATAACCTATCTGCGTGTATAATGCTTCCTGGGCTATTTCTTTGTTTTCGGTATCTTTTGTATCTTCCTTCAATTTATCGAGAACGTCCATCCCTTCCGAAAAATTCCGCATCTGCAAGTTCGTTTTCCCGACCCACAATCTGGCTGAAAAATTAAAATCCTCATCGTTTCTGTTAAGAAGTTCTTTAAATTTACGGAGAGCTTTAGGAAATTCTTCTTTGTAATAAAAAGATTTCCCGGTGATAAACAATGCGTCGTTAAAATAGGACGATTTTGTGTTGAACTGAAGAATTTTAGAACTTTTTTCTATAACTTTATCAAGCTGCTGCGAAATATCTTTAGCAAGAGGCGCCTGTTTAAAATAAAACATATCGGTGCGTTCGGCAAGAATTTTGTCTTCTGCCTCTTCAAACAAGGTTGAAAGGTTAAAGTAAAGGTTGAAGTAGGTGGTAAGATCGTTCCAGACACCGCATCCTGTAATAAATAGCAAGGCTGCAACCAGATATATTTTAAATAACTTCATAAATCTCCGGCATTTAAATGTTATAATGCTTCGGGTCCCGACTCGTTCGTTCTTATTCTTACAGCATCCCGAATATCGTAAATAAATATTTTACCGTCTCCTATTTGTCCAGTTTGGGCAACGCGCACAATTGCTTCAATCACATTATCTGCAATGGCATCATCAACCGCTACTTCAATCTTAATTTTAGGAACAAATTCTATCTGATACTCGTTTCCGCGATAAGTTTCTTTATGCCCCCTTTGTCTGCCATAACCCCTAACTTCAGTAATAGTAAGACCTTTCACGCCTTCTTCCATCAAGGCATCTTTAACTTCATCCAATTTAAAAGGTCTGATAATAGCTTCTATTTTTTTCATAAAATCCTCTGGTTAACTGCCGCAACATTGTTTATATTTTTTACCGCTGCCACAAGGACAGGGATCATTTCTTCCGATTTTATCTTCAACTTTTACCGGCTGCTGTTTACCTCTTTCAGTTCCCTCGGGATGTCCTCCCTGCGAACCCAGCCCCGTAACTTCGTCTTTTATAGTCTGCATACGCTGTACAGGTCTGTTTCTGCGCTGAATTTCTTCGGGAGCCTGCGGGAAAAACTTAAAGCAAAACGATAGAATATTGTTTCTGATTTCATTCAGCATAGTTACAAAAAGTCTGTATCCTTCCTGTTTATATTCTATTAAAGGATCTTTCTGCCCGTATGCGCGTAAACCGATACCTTCCTTCATATCATCCATTTCGCGCAAATGTTCTTTCCATTTTTCATCTATAACGCTCAAAACGGCAAATCTTTCAAGTTTTCCCATTAATTCGGAACCGAGCATTTCTTCTTTCCGCTGATAAAATGTTTTTGCAGCTTCATACAATTTGTCGCGCAAGCCCTCTTTGCCAAGATCGGCAAAAGTTTTAGGATCAACAGTAATATCTACCAGAAGATTCTTAAGCATCTCTTCTTTTATTATATCAATTTCTGCATTTTCGTAATTATCTTCCACAAGGTCGTTAATAAACTCGTAAAGCTGATCGAGTACGCTGTCTTTTAATCTTTCGCCTTCAAGAGCTTTTCGCCGGCGGTCGTAAATAACTTCGCGCTGTTGATTCATTACGTTATCGTATTCAAGAAGACGTTTACGTATAGCAAAGTTATTTTCTTCAACTTTTTTCTGGGCACGCTCAACAGACCGCGTAATCATAGGGTGCTGGATGACTTCGCCTTCTTCAAGACCCATACGTGTCATCACGTTCGAAATTCTTTCGCTTCCGAAAAGCCTCATCAAGTCATCCTCAAGCGAAAGATAAAACTTAGACATACCGGGATCGCCTTGTCTTCCGGATCGTCCGCGAAGCTGCCTGTCTATTCGGCGCGATTCGTGGCGCTCGGTTCCTAAAATATATAAGCCGCCCTTTTCTTTAACTCCGGCGCCTAATTTTATGTCAGTTCCGCGACCTGCCATATTTGTTGCTATGGTAATCGCACCCGGCTGTCCAGCAAACGCAACAACTTCGGCTTCGCGTTTATGCTGTTTTGCATTTAATACATTATGCGGAATTCCTTTACGTTTAAGCATTCTGCTTATGGTTTCGGAAACTTCCACGCTTGTTGTTCCAACCAGCATTGGTCTTTTTTCCGCGAGTAATTCTTCCACTTTTAAAATTATAGCATTGTATTTTTCTCTTTTCGTACGGAAAATTGCATCTTCATCATCTATACGGGAAATAGGTTTGTTTGTTGGAATTACAACTACTTCCAAACTGTAAATTTCCTGAAATTCTGCTTCTTCGGTTTCGGCTGTACCGGTCATTCCCGCAATTTTTTTATACAACCGGAAATAATTTTGAAGTGTTATAGTTGCAAGCGTTTGCGTATCTCTTTCAACTTTAACGTTTTCTTTTGCTTCAATTGCCTGATGCAAACCGTCGGAATATCTTCTTCCGGGAAGAACACGGCCCGTAAACTCATCAACAATTGCAATTTTGCCTTCTTCGGTAATTACGTATTCGTCATCTTTTTCGAAAAGACAATAAGCTTTCAATAATTGATTTATTGTATGAATTCTGTCGCTTCTTTCTGAATACAGCTTGTAAAGAGCATCTTTTTTAGCAATTATTTCTTTTTCGGATAAAGATTTATCGTTTTCAAAAAGACTTATTTCGGTGCCGAGATCGGGCAGCACAAAAAACGCCTTTCCTTCGGAAGAACCGCGTGCAAGTTCTTCGCGTCCTTTTTCGGTTAAGTCGATTGAATTATTTCTTTCATCAATTGCGAAATAAAGTTCTTCATCAATTTCGGGCATTCTTTTGCCTTTTTCGCGTAAAAACTCAAGCTCGGTTTCTTGCATAAGCTTTTTGTATTCGGGCTCGCTGAACAATTTTGCAAGTTTGTTATTTTTTGGCAAACCTCTGTGCGCTCTTAAAAGTAATATTCCGGCACGCGATATATTTTCATTTTTCTGTAAAAGCGATTCTGCTTCCTGAACAATGCTTGCAACAAGTTTCGATTGAAGCCTGTAAAGATTTTCAACTTTAGGTTTCATTTCGTCGTATTTGTGCTCGGTTGTTCCTACCGGACCCGAAATTATAAGCGGAGTTCTAGCTTCGTCAATTAAAACCGAGTCAACTTCGTCAACAATTGTATAATTGTGTCCCCGCTGAACGCAATTTTCGAGGCTTATGGACATATTATCGCGCAGATAATCGAAACCGAATTCATTGTTTGTTCCGTAGGTTATATCTTTTCCGTAAATATCTTTTCGTTCTTCGGGACTCATTGTATTTATAATACAGCCGACAGTCAGTCCGTGAAATTTAAATATTTCACCCATCCACTCGCTATCGCGTTTGGCAAGATAATCGTTTACTGTTACAACATGCACACCGTTGCCGGTTAATGCATTAAGATATATAGGCATTGTAGCAACAAGTGTTTTACCCTCGCCTGTAGCCATTTCGGCTATTTTGCCTTGATGTAAAACAATGCCGCCTATAAGCTGTACATCGTAAGGCACCATATCCCATGTAATTTTATTTCCGGCAGCCTCCCAGGTTTTTCCTACAAGCCGGCGGCAAGTATCTTTTACAACGGCAAATGCTTCGGGAAGAATACTGTCCAACACTTCTTCGTATTTTTCATCAAGCTGTTCGTTAAGTTTATCCAGTTCTTCGTGGATACTTATCGAATCAATTTCTGTATTATCCGATTTAAGCTGGTTTTTTAATTCAATTATTTTATTCCGAAGTTCTTCGGTTTCGTCAGCTATTTTCTTTTTAAATTCTTCCGTTTTTTGTTTAAGTTCAAAATCAGAAAGGTTCACAAGCTTTTCATATTCGGCATTTATCTTTTCAACCAAAGGCGATATCTCTTTTATCGCTTTGGTATTCTTGTCGCCAAAAATTTTCTTCATCAGATTAGAAAACATTATTTCTCCATTATTTCAGAAATGTAAATGTAACCAAAAACAGCTAAATAATGCAATGCTAAGGAAATTACTTAAAAAAAATAACTTGGGAAAAATAACGCCCTTACAGATGTTTTTTTGAAGAAATAAATAATTATTTTATCGGTCTGTTAATTTAATACGTTTATGATTACATCATTAAAATAAAAAAGCCCGGCAGCTGCCGGGCAACAATAATTCTTAATTTTTAATTATTACTTCTTCATTATTTCAGCAACATCATTTTCTTCACGGCTGTGTAACTGCCGGCTTCCAGACGGTATATGTAAACGCCGGAAGCAAACTGCGAACCGTCAAATTTAACTTCGTAAAAACCAGCCTCCTGGTTTTTGTTTACAAGCGTGGCTGTTTCCTGTCCGAGAATGTTGTAAACGACAAGTGAAACGTGAAGATGGACGGGGGACGAGTGAGTTGCCGGGATTGCGTATTTTATTGTTGTTACGGGGTTGAACGGATTCGGGTAGTTTT
>Ga0123335_1001926_pt1 | contig 32349 bp, 25 predicted proteins | sample BiotimSIPDNA_2_FD_89707 | JGI IMG/M metagenome (GOLD analysis project Ga0123335, IMG submission 89707) | Anaerobic biogas reactor microbial communites from Washington, USA - Biogas_R2 time_0 SIP DNA | ecosystem: Engineered > Bioreactor > Anaerobic > Unclassified | place: Washington, USA... | reverse complement strand
GCCTCCGTAAATACATGAAAGGCTTGCAGAAGAAAAAGAATAAAGTTAAGAATTTCTTTCAACATAAACTTGTCAATTACGCAGCATAGAATGAGAAATATTCAATTGCCGGAATAATAATTTACCTTCGGGCCAAACACACCAGCCTTCTTATCTATTACTCCGGCACGTTAACACTTCGCATTACTTGGATATACAGCCTCTCATGTAGCTTGTCGAAGCAATCTGCGTCAAAAATTTCAGGAGACCCCTTCAAGAACACATACTGATGAGGGCATAATGAGTCTTAGCGCAAGGGATTCAGAAAGGGTGAAAACAAAATCTCTTCCTGAGGGGCCCTCAAAACCAACAGAGAGATCCTGGCCCAGAATAATAGATGCAAATGCTCTCCCGGAAGCTATAAGAACTCCTCCTGAGGAAATTGCCGACGCCTTTATGATTCCATCGGTGACAAGGGCTTTGAGGTGATCCATTTCCAGGATTTCAGTCTGGGGATAACGACGGAACAGTTTGTTATATAGAGCAGTTGAAAGCGCCAGAGAGTAGGGACCGTGAAATCCGGCAGCGTCAAGCTTTTCTACACCAGCAATTACCGCTTCTACGGCATCACCCACCTGATCCCATTCTTCCAGCTTACTTTTCTGCACCCCCGGACTGTTGAGCAACCCCGGGATTCCCATGGCTTTCAGTCCATAAAAGATAAATAAATCTTCTTGAGTACAAATGTTCAGTACATTTCTGACCAACTGCTGAAGACTCAACGATAATCCATCTCTTTTGTGAGCTTCAATCTCCCGGGCGGAAAGAGTGAAAGAGGCATTAAAGAGTGGAAGCGGCATACAAATGGGAGCCGTGATTTCCATGCCGTTTTCCACTTTTCCGGTATCTTTTTCGGTACCGGGTACAAACTGCAGACCGAGCCCGAACGGCCCGTCAGAATAGATTAATTTCCGTGCACTTAACTGACTTTCTGCAACAGATTTGACAGTCTGATCGATCAGATCCCAGAAACCGCTCTCAAATGGTGCATCATCTCTGTTTAATAAATCGGACATTTTCATTTATCCTTTCGATTCAATGCGTTTCTTCAGGTTTCCAACACTCCTGGGTTCAATAACAGAGTGCTCATGCCCCAGGCTCTGCTTTATCTCCTCTACCTCTGAAGCCCCCTTTTGCATGAAAGAGGATTCTTCGGGAGAAAGCAACTCGATAAGCTTTTGAAATTCACCCTTATGCACTCTCTCCTCTTCCGCTACATCCCTCAGAACCGCCCTGGCAAGTTCATCTGTGCAGGCATCCGCAATAGCATCGTAAATGTGCACCGCTTCTTCTTCAGCGGCAAGAGAGAGTCTCAGTGCCCGGAGCAGTTCGCCTTTAGTCAAGGGCTGATCCGGTATTTTTCCGGTAAAAGGATTGACAAATTCCGGCATCGAAAACCTCCGTAAAAAGGTAAATGAAAGCACCAGATTGTTTTTGATTTCTTCAGGTTTGATCCATTAGAGTCAAGGCAATGAGTATGCCAGGGTAAACTGTGAGAAAAAACCGGCAACAGTTGTGGTGAAATATGGTAAAACAGGAACTTTTTTGGTCAGTTTTTCATAATTGTCCTCATACTTACTCTTTCCCATGCTTCCCCCCAGAGCAATAAACATTCCTCACGGTTCCGGAATCGCGAATTTTCTTTTCAGTTCCGCTAAAAAAGCGGTGCCAGATGATGTAATTGCATGAATAGCAGCATTTTAAACGTAGCGGGAGTTGTGCACGATTTTTGCATACTTCTCAACCTGTGTTTCTTTTATTACTTAAACCACGGGTGTTTTGCTGATGATCTTAAAAAAAGATCAGCGCAGCAAAGCAATCCGGAATAGAAAGAGAGTTACTATGACCCGATATGGCCTGTTCCAGGAGGTACCAATTTCGTTTGATACCGTACTTAAGAAGCTCCCTCTGGAGCTTAGACGTAAAGGTTTTGAGGTACTTTCAAATATACGCATAGATTCTGAACTGCAGAAATATCTGGGGGTGGACTTCAAGCGCTACGCAATCCTTGGTGTCTGTAATCTTGCTCTTGCATTCAAGTCATTAAACAGGCAGGAGGATTCAGGGCTTGTAGTTCTCTGCAATCTGATTATCTATGAAAAAGACAATGTGACGGTAATAGGCATTCTTAAGCCCACACAGTTCATGTCCATGATACAGAACGAGTTAATAAATCAAGATGCGGCAATAATTGAAAGAAAGCTTTCAGAAGTGATAGATTCATTGGGGAAAAAGAGATTTCAGAAAGAGAGTCCCTGCTCCGTAAGCTTCCAGCGCGCTGTAGCCTGATTACCATCCTGATTAGTTCAACTCAGAACAGCTTTTAACTTTTTCCAGCGCAGGGATGATCACACCTTCGGGCGCACATTCCTGCGCCCTTCTATAAAACATCACCCCTCTTTGTTCTTCTCCGGTACAGAACTCAAGTGCTGAAAGCCCTGTAAGCACTCTCCAGCGGCTGTAACGCACCCCAGTCTTATCAAGCAGAACTATAGAGCTGTCAAGAAGCTCCCTGCTGCGCTTAAAATCCTTTAAGTATAAGGCTGCCTTCCCGCGTAAAAAGCAGTTTAGAGACAACTGTTCGAAGTTTTTCTTTTTTTTATACAGATCAGCCACGGCTGAAAACTCCCGCAAAGCATCTTCCGGTCTACCCTCATTCAGGTAAAGTCTCCCACGTACCATTCCCCAGAACGCTCCACCACCGGTACCAGTACCATCGGCAATCATTTTTGCGCTGTCAAGCGCACCGATGCCGGCGTATGAAAGGCAGATGAATCCTGCGGCCGATGAGGCCGAAAGAGTGTCACCCAGAAACAGAAATTCACTATAGCTTTCCAGGAAATATTTCTGCGCACTGTCAAAGGCGTCCTCTTCAAAATAAACCCGTCCTATATTGAAGAGATAACGTGCCTTAAGCGAGGGCATATCACTGTGTTGTGCAATGAGGAGTGCCTTGCTGTAAAGCTTTTTTGCCCCTGTAAAATCACCTTCATTAAAGCAGGCATAGGCACTCTTGCCATAAGCACCTGCGGCATAATCATAACCGGATGTTTTCCTGCCTCCACAGGAAAAAAACACCAGCATGCAAAACAAACCGATTTTTATAAATGTTTTCATATTTGCAATTATCAAGGGTTCTGATCCAGAAGAGGATCCTCCCCTTTATTTGAAAGTCTTTTTAAAATCCAGCTTTTCTGAACAGACTTCAGCATATTCTCAGCCTCCCAGAGGTCATCACGCACTTGAACCATCGTCTCGGGAAGCTGTCCGGAGACACCCTGGAGATCCTTAAGAACCCCATCGGCTTTCTCCAGTGCAATCGCCACATTCTGAATAATCTGCTGAAGTGAATCGATAAATTGTCCCCCCTGACCGGCAAGAGAGGAAATGTCATCGATGAGCCCGTTAGTTTTACTGACGGTTACCCCGGCCTGTCCTGCCAGACTATTTGCTTTTCTGCCCAGGTCCTGAAGAGTATTAAGCAGTGTATCTTCAGTTATGAGCCGTCCTACTGTTCCTTTTCCGGAAAGCACTGTCTGGAGTGTCTGTTCAACTGTGGTTATCATACCGGCAATCTGCGCTACCGCCTTGTCAATCTGAACCGGGAATTCGGATACCAGTGTATCTCCGTCATTAACAACCAGAGCCTCTAAAGAGCCGCCTGTCAACTCAATACACCAGTCGCCCACCACAAAACTCTTCTGCTTCAGCTGTGCCCTGGTATCTTTACGTATAAGTGGCTGATACTGATCTCTGACCTTCATTGCCACATTAACCACGTTCTCTTTTTCAAGAGATATCTCCTTAACATGACCGATCTGCATTCCGGAGATGGTAATCTGACTTCCTTTTGTGAGTCCGTAGCTGTTCTGGTATACCACATGAAGGTAGCACCATCCCTGCATAAAATCGGCTTTCAGCAGCGAATAGATAATGAGACCGGGGAGCACCACGGCTGGAATAATCACAAACAGCCCTACAAAAAATGCTCTGTTGCGCCTTACAAACGAATTTACCTGACGGTTATCCATACTACCTGAACACCTCGATATTTTCACCATATTGTCTTTTGATCACCGGCATATCAAGTGTCTGATCTGTAAATCTACCGCTTTCAAGAACTCTTTTGACTGGCGAGAACCCGTCCCAGACATTTGTATTGTGACTTACCATAATAACACACATCGGCCTGCTCCGGTTTTTTTCATAGAGCACATTCATCATTCCCTGGGCAGTACTGGGGTCCACACCGCTTAGCGGTTCGTCAAGCAGCAGAACATCTGGATCACCAATAAGTGCTCTGGCCAGTGCTACAGTCTTGAGCTGACCGATTGAAAGAGCCTCCGGGAAAAGAGAATCTATATTAAACAGATTCAACTCATCCATCATATTTCTAATGCGCCGGTTTATCTGTTTTTCAGAGAATTCGGAGCGAGCTCTGAGCGGCAATGCAATATTCTCAAATACAGAGTAATTTGAAATAAGTGCATGCACCTGAAACATATACCCTATTGACTGACGTTCCTTAAGGAGCTGTTTTCTTGAAAACTCCGCTAAATCGTGACCATCCCAAAGCACATTTCCAGATGTGGGATTTTTTAAGCCTGCACATAACTCAAGAATTGTGCTCTTTCCATGTCCGCTTCTGCCGCTGATCACCAGCACCTCACCTTTCCTCACAATAAAAGAGATCTCTCTTAACAGAGGAAACTTATCACTCATAAAGCAGACTTTTTTCAGCTCAATTTCAACGGGCATAAAAACCAATCGTCACAAGAATACTTACAATTATGGTCAGAGCCATCGACCACACAACAGAATTCATTGCGGCCTGGGGAACACCCCTGATATTTTTAACACGAAGTCCAAACCGGCAGCTGATCACCGCCACTATTGCACCGAAAAAGGCCCCTTTTGAAACAGATATCAGGATATCTTTCCATGTAAGTGCCTGCACTACCTTCTCAAGGAAGATTCCGAAAGGAACCATTACAGTCAGCTTGGCTGTAAATAACCCCCCGACAATCGCGATTATGTCAAAATAGAAATTCAGACAAATCAAAGACAGTGTCATTCCCGCAAGGGCCGGTACAACAAGAAACTGCACCGGATTAACCCCCATAACTTCAAGCGCCGCAACTTCTTTATTGACCTGCATCGTTCCGATATGTGCCGCCAGAGCCGATCCGGAACGGCCTATTATAACCAGTGCCGTAAAGAATGGCCCCAGTTCCCTGACCACCGCCACCACCAGAATATTCCCGAAGTACTCAGTGACTCCGAATCTTGGCATATTGGTCATTGCCTGAATCACAATTACATTTCCATACAGAAAAGCGATTATACCCACAAGCCACAGCGCCTCTACCCCTGTGTATAGTATCTGCCTTGAAATCTGGCTCCCGATCGAGACATACTTCGCGCGCCCGGGTGTAAAACATGAGACTACAGCTTCAAAGAGCATCTTTGCAATAGCAACCGGTTCATTCACCCACAACAAAAGGTTCTCACCAGTCACCTCTACAGTACGAAATGCCTTACGGTTCACCTTGAACTCCTGTAATCCCCCCCCGCCATACATAAAAGCGGTCCCAGAATTTCTCTCGGGAAACATGCTCATTTACGCTGTAGACAACCGGTTCCTCTGTAAAGCAAAAAACATCTTTTGCCTTTTTTGAGCTCTGAGCCCGCTGGCTCCGGTTCAGTTTGTCTGCTTTAGTAAGCACCGGCAGGACCGGCTGATTGATTGCAGAAAGCCAGGCGAATGCCTCAAGGTCGTTCTTCACACCTATATGCCGGATATCCATCAGCCAGATAATGCCCGCAAGACTCGGGCGTTTTTCGCAATATGATGCAATCAGCCGTGACCAGCGCTCCTTCTCACTTCCCGATGTACGTGCATAGCCGTATCCGGGAAGATCCACCCATACCATACCACTTCCTACCTGGTAGAAATTTGCAAGTGATGTCTTCCCAGGTGTACTCGATGTACGCGCCAGAAAACGGTTTCCCAGAACATGATTGATAAATGATGACTTGCCCACATTTGACCTGCCCAGTATGGCATACTCAGGAACTCTGGGAGCTGGAAGATCACTGTATTTTGCTGCAGAACAGATAAAAACTGCTTTCGGAAGCTTATTGCTGTTTGTTTCCATCGTGCAGTAATTATATAATGCCGACAACATGTGAGGCAACACTGATTAAAGCCGGCCCGTAATTATTCACCCTCTCAGAAACTGCAGGTTCATTAGATCACCCTCTTCACTTCACCGGGAGCAGTTTTTTTCCCGGCAAAGGTTCATGGACCTGTGGCACCACAGATGTCAAAAACTATTTTTCTTCAGTTACCCTCATCAAAGCAGGATTCATGAACATTCAGGATGCCATAAAAACCGTTGTTGCAGGAACAAGCCTCTCTATCGAACAGTCAACAGAGGTTTTTTCGGAAATAATGAGCGGAAACACCACAGATGCACAGATCGCCGCCTTCATTGTCGCCCTGCGCATGAAGGGTGAATCTCCCGAAGAGATCACCGGTGCCGCAACGGTGATGCGACGTAAAGCCACATGCATCATGCCACAAAACTCTGAATTCCTGATTGATACCTGCGGAACAGGCGGCGATGGTGCCAACACTTTCAACATTTCAACAGCCTCGGCCCTTGTAGCGGCCGGCGCAGGAGCAAGAGTTGCAAAGCACGGAAACCGCTCTGTTTCAAGTAAATGCGGGTCCGCAGATGTACTTGAAGCTCTGGGCGTAAATATCTCGATATCCGTAGAAAAGATGAAAGAGTGCCTTGACACTATCGGGATCTGCTTCCTTTTTGCACCATCACTGCACAAAGCAATGAAACACGCTATCGGCCCCCGCAAAGAGGTAGGCATCAGAACCATTTTCAATGTGTTGGGCCCCCTTACAAATCCCTCTCTTGCACCCTCTCAGCTCATGGGGGTTTTCTCTCCCGGCCTGACCGATACGATGGCCGCGGTATTGAATAACATGGGCTCAAAAAAAGCCTACATCGTAAACGGGATGGATTCTCTCGATGAGATCTCCATCAGCGCCGAAACGAAGGTTACTGAGCTTAACAATGGCAAGATTCGCAGCTATACGATTAAACCGGAGGACTTCGGGATCAAAAGAGCTCCCGTTGAGGAAATAACAGGCGGAGATCCCCTCAAAAATGCAGAAATAATAAGAAGCATTCTGGCAGGAGAAAAAGGCCCCAGAAAAGATATAGTAGTGCTTAATGCAGCATTTGCCCTGGCAGCTTCTGGAATCGCCGGTTCACCGCAAGAGGGAATCCTGATCGCTGAAAGATCGATTGATTCCGGAGCAGCCGGAGAAAAACTGAACGAGCTTGTCAGAATGACAAATTCCTGATGAACTGCCTCTGGCCTGTTACTCCGCCATTCCGGCGAAAGCAGGAAGCCATCTTCTCCTACACCACTATTTCCTGGATGCCGTTCTTCAACGGCATGACGATCCGTGGCAGTATTGCTGAAAAAGTCACTTGTGTCCTCTCAAGCAGCAGAATACCACCCAAATAAAAAGGCGTGTTACTTTTTTACAAGTGACACGCCTGAGAATCATACCAGACCTGTTTTATCACACTTTACTGTAAAGCATTCTGGCCATAATAACCCCATCAATTCCCCTTATCTTACCAAGGAGATCATCACTTACCGCCCCTTCGATATCGATGATATTATAAGCATAATCGTTCTTATGTCTGTTAATCATACCGGCGATATTGATCTTTTCTCCGGCAAGAAGTGATGTAATCTGACCGACCATGTTGGGCACGTTTTTGTTTGCGATTATGATACGTGTCGTGCCCATGGCGTCGAGTTCGCAGTCAGGAAAATTGACCGAGTTCTTGATATTTCCGTACTCCAGAAAATTTTTAATCTGGTTGACAGCCATTATCGCGCAGTTATCCTCGGCTTCAGGCGTAGATGCGCCGAGGTGGGGAATCGCAATAACCTTGTCAAGTTTAAGAAGCTCCTCATCCGGGAAGTCGGTAACATAACTTGATACTGTACCGTTTGCAAGAGCGTCTTTAAGATCATCATTGTTTACCAGGCCGCCTCTGGCGAAGTTAAGCAGGCGTACACCCTTTTTCATGATAGCAAAACGTTCCCTGTTAAGCATACCCCTGGTCTTGTCGCTGAGCGGCAAATGTAAAGTGATGTAATCGGATTCTGCCAAAAGGCTCTCAAGTCCTCTGGCTCTCTTTACATTTCGGCTCAGTCCCCAGGCCGCTTCAATGGAGATAAACGGATCATACCCTGAAACCTGCATCCCAAGCTCCACAGCATCATTGGCCACCATCACACCAATTGCGCCAAGCCCGATAATTCCCAGCCGTTTCCCTTTGATCTCAGGTCCCTCAAAATCAGACTTGCCCTTCTCTATAAGCTTAGGGACCTCATCCCCTCTGCCGACAAGGCTTTTTGCCCACTGTATTCCGGGGAAAATCCTGCGTGAGGAAAGAAGAAGACTTGCGATAACCAGTTCCTTTACGCCATTTGCATTTGCACCCGGCGTATTGAACACAATAATGCCCTTTTCTGAGCACTTGTCAACAGGAATATTATTGACTCCGGCACCAGCGCGCGCAATAGCCTTCACAGATGCAGGGATGTCCATATCAAGCATGCTGAAACTTCTCACCACCACCGCGTCGGGATTGAGAATCTCGGATGCCACCTCATAGTCCTCCCTGGGGAAAAGCTCAATGCCCAGAGTGGAAATTTTATTAAGAGTCTGAATCTTGTACATTTTTTTCTCCTGTTCAAGCATGCTCTGTTTCGAATTTTTTCATAAAATCAACCAGTTTACGCACACCCTCAACTGGCATCGCATTATAAATACTCGCCCTCATTCCACCAACACTACGGTGCCCTTTCAGGTTTATAAATCCTGCAGCTGTTGCTTTCTTGATGAATTCCTCATTGAGCTGCTCGCTGGAAGCAACAAAAGGGATGTTCATCAATGAACGGTATGGTTTTTCTACGGTTCCTTTGAAAAGTCTGGAATTGTCGAGATAATCATAAAGAATAGCCGCTTTCTCCCTGTTTATTTTTTCCATCTCTGCCACACCACCCATCTTCATTACCCACTCAATAACCAGCTTGGAAATGTAGATGCTGTAACAGGGAGGAGTGTTATAGAGGGACTGATTCTCCGCATGAATATTATAATCAAGCATAACAGGAGTGATACCCATCGCCTTGCCCAGAAGGTCTTTTCTGATAATAACTAGTGTCAGTCCGGCTGGACCGATATTTTTCTGGGCCCCAGCATAAATAAGGGCAAACTTCTTTATATCATAGACTTCCGAGAGAATGTTGGAAGACATGTCAGCAACCAGAGGAAGATCCCCGGTATCGGGAATTGTGTCGTATTTTGTCCCGAAAATCGTGTTATTTGTGGTTATATGAGCATAAGAGGCTGTCTGGTCAAACATGCTTTTGTCCAGCCTGGGAATGTAAGAGAAATTTTTATCCTCAGATGTAGCCACGACTCTTACTGTTCCATACTTTTTAGCTTCCGATATCGCCTTTTTGGACCACATGCCGGTATTTACATAGTCGGCCTTTTTCTTTTCACCAAACAGATTAAGAGGAATCATCGAGAACTGCAGCGACGCGCCGCCCTGAAGAAAGAGCACGGCATAGTCCGACGGAATACCCATCGCTTCCCTGAAAAGGGCTTCTGCATCATTGATTATCTTCTCGTAGACCTTTGACCTGTGGCTCATCTCCATCACAGACTGTCCGGATCCCGCATAGTCAAGCATCTCCAGAGAAGCCTGCTGAAGAACCGGTTCAGGAAGCATCGAGGGGCCAGCAGAAAAATTGTACACTCTTGCCATAACAAATCTCCTTCAATCAGGTATTTATTTCATCCCGAACCCTCACCTGTGCGGAGAGGATCCGAAGCTCTGCCATCATGTCCATGTTGCGAATAAAAACACCTTCAACAGTGGGGTTTATCAAACCGGGAGCAAAATTAACAATCCCCCTCACCCCTCCATCTATGAGCCTCCCGGCAACTTCCTGAAGACTTGCCGCCGGAACAGCTATGATCCCTAGTGTAATTCCCAAAGCTCTCACCATCTCTGTAATCTGGTAAGCAGGAAAAACACTGACAGTCGTCTTTATAGTCTCAAGTTTGTTAATGTTGGAATCAAATCCGGCAATGACCCTGAATTCCCCTCCCGGAAAACTCGAGCGTTGCAGAATCGCACTGCCCAGACGACCCAGCCCCACAAGGCAGGCCTTCTTCTGCTCGGCAAACCCGAACCGCTCCCCTATAAGCTCCTTAAGCCTGCTCACCTCATAGCCGGCTCCGATCCCCCCGGCTATCCCAAGGTAACTTATATCCTTGCGCACACTATGAGCGCTTATCCCCAGTCTGCGCTCCAGCTCAGAGGAGGAGATCCGCTTTTGACCATCCTTCTCCAGACTGAGGAGAAACTGGTAAACGGAACATAGACGGGTTATTGCTGGAAGAGGTATATTATTATTCATAGTTTGTGATTTTTTTCACAACTAATATACACCAAAGGCAACAAAATGGCAAGCAAATTCTATCGACACCACAAAAAAAATTGCTTTTAACTTATATTTGAGAATTTTTTCACAGCCAATTGTCTGTGTTTGCTCTTTTTTCCCCTTTACACGCTCTTTCCCGTTTATTATATCCTCCTTATAACACCTGACTTATGTCCCGGGGGATGGGCGAATTGCACTTCATCCCTTCCCGTATGCAAAAGTCAGGTAGTATCTTTTTTCCTTTCCGGATTTTCTATAATGACTATAGATATTGCAGAAGTTAAGAGAAGACTACAGGCTCTGCTCAATGATCAGAATCTTGTAAATGATTATGTGCGCAAGTTCGGTCCATCAATTGACATAAAAAATATAAGAACAGTCCGCGAGTCCAGGGCTCAGGGCTCAGGCGGCAAAGAAGAAGGCAAAAAGAAGGAAGATCCCATTTATGAGTTAAAGGTTACCTGCCCCGCCTGCAGGCAAAGGGATATCGTTTCTTATGAAATGAAGTCAAAGAGCCAGTCGGTAGCGATGAGCAAGTTTCTGGTTCCCATTTATACCGGCACAACCCGATTCGCCACTGTAAACTACACGCTTTTAGCACCCGCGGTCTGCCCCAGATGTTTATTTGCCTCACCCGATAAAAAAGATTTTATCCGCAAAGATGCCGCGGGAGGTGAGGCCAGGAGCCTGATTCCGGGAAATGTAATAATGGCCCTGCAGGAGAGAATTGATGAACGTAAATCACTCCTGAGACCCGGCACCGATCCCAAAAGTTACTTCAAACGTCCAAGGTCCAATGAGGCTGCTATTGAGGCTTACAACCTTGCTCTGGCCCGGGCAAAGGTTGAGGCGTATTATGATCAGCCCTATTCCCACTTTAAAATGGGTGCCTACAACCTGCGGATCGCAAAGATTCTAAAGGATATGAAACAGGATAACACAGAAGCGCTCAATATGGCAATCATGTCTCTGGAAGATGCATTTAAAAGCTCTAACTGCCCTTCTGAAGAACTGGAAATGCAGACGATCTACCTTCTTGTAGCACTATACCTTAAAATCGGCGACCAGAAAAAAGCCTCTACATACATCAATGTCTTTCAGAATCTCCACGGTCAGCGTCTTATTGAAATGAAAGAAGATCCATCTCTCAAAGCCAACACCATTACAAAATGGCGGGACAAGGCTAAGTATATCTGGGAAGACAGGGACGAGCCGGATCTGTTCAAGAATGATTAAAATGTACCTTAAAGTATTTATTCTTAAAGGCCTGAAACCGCTCACCCGGAGTTGGCTTTGGGACTTCTCTCCACACCCTTGACCATCCAGGATTGATTGCATACATCTCACGGTTAGACAGCGCTAACCATGAACGTGTAAGGGTCACATCGATGAAAAGCCAGGTAATTTAAGGATATAAAGCTTGTGCTGCAACTACCCTACTTCAAGTTGTGCCTGGGCATCCACTACATCCCGGTTGATCAACAGGAGTGCCTCATGAAACCTGTCCGAAAGGTAGGTATCGGGCACTCTGTCCCGAAGAGTGCGTAAAAGCTGGATAGTCATACGAAGCACCCTGACCAGGTCACCTTCAGGAACTCCGAAATCAGCCAGTTCTTTTAGCGAACATCCATTTGCCCACGAGAGAACCGGAGCTGCCAGGGAGAAATCCATCTCTCTTATCGGCATGCTGATCAGGTGTTTTATCTCTTTCATGCGAAGGCGGTGAATCACCTTTTCGGCATCAAAGCGCAGGCGCACCGATGAAACCGGAGCTGCTCTTCTGGAGCGGCTCTCTTCTGTAATAAGCGCCGAGAGAAGCACCGGAATCTGCTGAACAGAGACTCCTTCGAAACTTCTTGTATAGTAGAGTTCTGCAGCCTGAATCTCGTAACCGCTGACACCGGCCGCCAGTTTTCCCTTATCTGTAAGAGATGTGCCTTCAAGAAAACCAGTATCCTTAAGAAACCGGATGCGGTTTTCGATCTGGCCCTCCTCTTTGCGGTAAGCCTTGGACATAGCGAAGACGCCTTTACGGAAATTGTGAAAGCTTTTCCGGAATATCTCGAATGCGTCCTCACCGAATTGACTGTAGATATTAAGAATAGTGGAATAGCCGGCATAGAAGCGACTGTTGATTCTCTCGTTTTGCCCGTAAAGGAGCCTTTCGAGATGTCGGGGTTCGCTTGCCTCAGGAACTATCTGCGAATAGACAAACCCCACTTCATCCATGCCCCGCCGTCCGGCCCGTCCGGCCATCTGGTTGTACTCCCGGGTCATCAGATAGTTAAACTCCACCCCGTCAAACTTCTCCAGCTCATCAAAGATGACGGCACTGGCCGGCATATTGACGCCAAGCGCAAATGTTTCTGTGCAGAAAAGAAGCTTGATCAGGCCTTCAGTAAAGAGACGCTCGACAATTTCCTTAGCTGCAGGGAGAATTCCAGCATGGTGGAACCCTGTGCCCGATTCCCAGAGATTGCGTAGGTATGGAAGCCTGTCATAGTCACTCAAGCTGTACTGAGCAACCAGTTCATCAACCATCTTTCGGGACTTCTGCCTCTCATCCTCACTGAGCAGATCAAGTTCACAGTGCTGTTCAGCATTATACTCACACGCTCTGCGGTTAAAACAGAAATAGAGGACCGGAACCTGCCCCTGCTGCAGCACATATTCTATAATGCGTTTAGAAGATGGTTTACGGCGAAGAAACTTCTTGCGTTCAGCAGGATTGTTGCGGTATTTACGGGCGATACTCTTTATATTCATCATCCCGAATTTGGGACTGAAAAACGCGTGACGAAGCGGTACCGGACGGTGGTTCTCTTCGATAACCGTAAATTCTGTGCCTCTTATCGCACCCATCCATTGTGCAAGTTCCTGAATATTAGGCACTGTGGCACTCAGACACATAAAACGGATCTCCCGCGGGGCAAGGATTATGCTCTCCTCCCAGACTGTTCCCCTTTCAGGGTCATCGAGATAGTGGATCTCATCAAAAACAACGTAGTATATATCTGCAAGGCGGCGGGAATCCTCCAGAATCAGATTACGGAAAATCTCCGTAGTCATTATCAGCAGTTTGGCATCGGGATTAAGAGTCACATCCCCGGTCTGAATTCCGACAATCTCATCTCCGAAACGTTTCTTGAAATCACGGTATTTCTGGTTGGAGAGAGCCTTTATGGGGGCGGTGTAGATGACTCTTTTATTTTTCTCCAGAGATATGTCTACTGCATACTCCGCAATCAGGGTCTTGCCGCATCCTGTGGGAGCTGCAACGATAAGGGAATCACCCCTGTTGATTGCCTCAACGGCCTTTACCTGGAACGAATCAAGCTCAAGATTCTGATAACGCACCCCAAATCTCCGGTTTATATTTAGATGCGTATAAAATAGATTAAACTGGAATTAAGTAGTATGAATAGTTTTGTTAAGCCCTGAATACCTTGCACTGAAAGAGCAAAGGTTATAAGATTTAAAAGTATATATCGTATGTAAAACGATCGGATACCAACATTGAACCCTTCAGTCGACTCAAATCTCCAGAAATCAAAGCACAAGCTGGTAATAGCCGTTGACTCTTACTGGCCCCAAAAAGGCGGTGTCGAAAAAGCGGCTCAATCTCTGGCCTCAAGCCTTAAAGAGCAGTTTTCAATAAAAATCATAACTCACCGGATTTCACACAACAGCACACTGTACAGTACATATACCTCCCTGAAAAAACAGAGTACGATAGACCCCGCCGGCAACGAAATTACTCTTTTAGATTCCTCATGTGCCGGGAGACTCGAGCTTCTGCCACTGATACTCTGGAATCTGCCCGGGGTAAAGAGAAACGCTCCCCGCTTTGATTACCTCTACAAATTCTATAGAACAGTTTTTAAGAAACGTCTCAAAAACTTATTGTCCGATGCCAATGTTGTCCATTGCTTCTCAACGGGATATCTGGCCAGATGTGTCACAGAAGTCTGTATTGATCAGAAAATTTCATTTGTCCATTCGCCATTTGTACATTTCGGTCGATGGGGTGATTCTCCGGCGCAGCTTGATTCCTATTCCAAAGCCGGAGCGATTTTCTGTCCTACAGTTTTTTTCCGTAACAAGCTGATGTCTCATTATAAAGACAGTACTTCCATAAAGACAGAAATTATCCCGCCCATAATCTCCGAACCCTGTGCATCATCATTTGAAAAAGAACCGGTGCAGGGAAGATTTGTCCTCTTTCTTGGACGCAGAGAGTCACATAAGGGTTTGAATGCGCTTCTGGATGCATTCGAAGGGATAAAAGAAAATGTAAAACTTGTCATTGCAGGGCCTGGCGCAACTGCCGGATCTCTCCATGAAAATGTCGTCGATCTTGGAGAAGTAGACGACAATACCAGGGACTGGCTTTTTTCCAGATGCGACCTTCTCTGTCTGCCGTCAATGGATGAAACATTCGGGATTGTATACACTGAGGCGATGAGCTGCGGAAAGCCGGTGGTTGCCTGGGATATTCCGCCTGTAAATGAAATCGTTCAAGACGGGATTTCAGGAATCCTTGTTGAACCTCAGAATACAGTGGCTCTGAGATCCGCGCTTGAAAAACTACTCTCAAATGTTACTACATGTGCAAGCATGGGCCGCGCTGCGCATGACCGGTTCAACAATTATTTCTCAGCAGGCAAGATAGTAAAAGAGCATCACAGGGTGTATAGAAACCTGACAGGGACTAATTTGACCGGGTCTGAAGAATAAAAGCCTGACCGTCTTCTCCATCATTCCGTCGAAAGCCGGAAACCATCTTACCCCGAATCGGGGTCTACATTTTTTTCTTTCCGTTTTCACAACCGTGGCGAAATCTTTATGTAATTTTAATAATAAAGTGTACAATCTATATTATTGGTAAGATCTTTCCGGAGGCAGAATGAAAAAGCCAAATCCACTCACTCTTCTTTTCCTCATTCTGTCAAATATCACACTTACCTCTGTCTTTGCCCAGAACGGCAATATCACCTACACCCTTTATCGTGAATCCACACCGACTCAGGACCAGCAGGATGCCTATTCAAGAATCAAAACAGCAATGGATTCAGCTATCGGCTACTATAACAGATATACTGGAATCACAAAACATCTCAATGTCTACTACAACACCGGAGTGCCTACTGCACAGGCCAATTTCGACGGCACAATAAGTTTCGGTCAATCCAGATCGTATATGGTGGTAATCACTGCGATGCATGAGATGGCACACACAATCGGAGCCGGTACAACAACAGAGTACAGGAACCTTATCCAGAACGGTGTATTTACCGGCCAGAATGCAACAGAGATGCTTCGTGAGATAACCGGTGATCCTACCGCACAACTCAAGGGTGACAATCAGCACTTCTGGCCTTACGGCCTCAACTACGCATCTGAGGTGAGCTCTCAGCAGGATCTTATCAACCATTGCAGAATAGTTGACGCCATCTACAAGGATCTTTTCCACGAAGAGTTTTTCAGAGAGTGCCGTTTACGGTCAATATCTGAAGGAACATGTATGACCGTTGCCGATGGAAACACTCTTAGACTTGGCAACTGCAGTGACCCGGCTTCACTGATCAGGATGATCGCTCTGAATGGGGAAAACCTTTTCAGGCTCGAATTCGGCAATCAGGTGCTCGATATTCCAAACGAATCTAAAGATGCCGGAATCACAGTCGGGCTCTACAACTGGAACGGCGGAGCTCACCAGCGTACGGTCTTTGAATTTCAGACAACTGCGGGTGATACTCTGGCGCGCATAAAGATGTCACACAGCGGACTCTATCTTCGTGCCGGTGAAGACAGAGTCATTCAGGACCTGGGGACATCTTCACAAGAGAGCCTGTACTGGGAGCTGTTGGATGATAAGGTAAATAGTGTATCCAGAAATGAATCGGTAAAGCAAAGCGGAGATCTCTTCACGATAACCGGTGAAAGATTAACTCTCAATAGAGATGTTTCCGGCAACTCCCCCCTCACACTCAGAGTTACTGACCTGCGGGGCCGAACCGTAAAATCAATATCAGGCAGTGCGCAGAATATGTCAATCAATACATCAAACTTCGCCGGTGGCGTCTACCTGGTTCATGTCAGTTCAAAGGGTTATGCAGCCGGGAAAGTCTTTAACAAAAGATAAGGCTTTCTGAAATTGCGGGCTACAGTCAATAATAGAGGAAAATTATGAATAAAACGATGATCACGGGATATGCTTTTATTTTCATTCTGCAGGTTTTCACAGGATTGACATTAGCAGTTAGCATTGATTCAACCCCTGATGTGCAATTCGGCTTTGGTGATATGACTTGCCCCGCAGTGATCTCTCCTGACGGGAAATACTTTCTGACAGGATCATTTGATGCCAGGGCGCGTTTGTGGGATGCTGAAACCGGAGCTCTGCTCAGAACATTTACAGGCCATAACGCCAGGATAAGCGCCCTTGCATTTTCTCCGGATGGCAAATTCATACTGACCGCCACCCAGGACAACGACTCAAAAGCTATCTGGAAAAATACCGACGACAATAGTGTCCGGTTGTGGAACACGAAAACGGGTGAATGCCTCGGAATCTTTTTAAAGGGATACTTCCTCGGTTTTAACAATGTTTCGTTTTCTCCGGATGGATTAACTATCGGGGCCGCTACCGATTATGGACATGCAGTACTCTATGACCTCTCTGGTGATTCAACCAGGTGCGATCTAAGGCTTGGAAGTGAAGATATAAACGCAATTACATTTTCATCTGACAGCACATCATTTTTGACCGGTTCATCAGACTCCACAGTTTACCTGGTGGATGCAGCCTCATGCGAAAGTTATTGGAAAATTAACATTGGAGACAGCTATATCAAATCGGTTGCATTCAGCAATGATGCTTCAATGTTTCTTACAACATCCTACGATGCCAGAGTTCGCCTGTACAATACCGAAGAGAAAAAACTTCTCAAACAATTCAGGGGATTCTACAGCACTGTTGGTTCCGCCGTATTCTCTGCCGATACCAGATCTATTCTGTCCTGCGGCCGGTACGGAAGATATGGGGATTCATTTGTTGCCGCTCTTCTGTGGGATATTGCCACAGGAGATACAATAAGAACTTTCAGAGGGCATACATCCGATATTTTGTCTGCTTTATTTCTTCCCGGTGAACAGACAATAATGACCAGTTCCAGCGATAACACCGTTCGATTCTGGAATACATCTTCGGGTTTATCCCTGAGGACATTTAATGTTGGAACGAAAGCGGTAGACGCATTTGAGATCTCTCCTGATGGTTCAATCCTGGCAAGCGCTCATGGCGGAGAAAGGGAGCTGTTCTTGTGGGATGTAAACTCAGCTTTGCCTTTGAGATCGTTTGAAGGTCATACGGGTTCCATTCAGGCTGTTTCCTATTCCCCCGATGGCGCAACCATCCTGACCGGTTCCTACGACAGCACCGCGCGACTCTGGGATACAAAAACCGGTGAATGTATCAGGGTATTCAAGGGCCACACATGGAGTGTTCTGGATGTGGAAATATCCCCGGATGGAAAACATTGTGTCACTGTTTCATCGGACAAAACAGCGAAACTATGGAACATTTCAAGTGGTGAGTGTATCAGAACCATTACTGGACATACCGCGACAATCCGTACCGTCGCCTTCTCCCATGATGGATCAACAATCGCAACAGCAGGCTACCAGGACTCTATTCACTTGTGGAACACTGCTACAGGCGCATGTATCAAAAAGATCAAAGAACTTGACAACAATATAGTCTCAATCGCCTTTTCTCCTGACGATTCAAAAATACTCACAGGTACTTACAGCGACACTGCCCGTCTCTGGGATGTTGCAACAGGAACATGTGTTCAGAAATACTGTATAGACGACAGCCTCAATAATGCCGTTTTTTCCGTTGCCTTCTCTCCGGACGGCAAGACGATCCTGACCGGGATGATGGAGAAAACTGTCCGGCTGTGGAACACATCAACGGCTCAATGTATCAGGGAATTCTTCGGCCACAAGGCGTCGATTAAAGATGTCGCATTTACACCCGATGGAAAGTCGGTGATCTCAGGATCCAGCGACGGAACGATGCTTCTCTATGACATTTCTAATATATCAAGTAACGTGACCGGGAACAAAACGGTATATAGGGCCCCAAGTTACCGGCTTGGAATAAAGAACAGGAATTTGCTGTTTTTCGTCAAACCGTCTGTACATTTTCCGGTTACGATTTCGTTGTATCAGGTTTCAGGCCGTAAAGTATTTGAAAAAACGATCCCTGATTTTTCACACGGTACAATTTCGGTTCCTCTTGACAAACCGCTTCAGGCAGGTATCTATAATTACCGCGTCTCAAACACTGAAAGCAGGAGAGAAAGGCTGGCATCGGGAACTGTCGTTCTTTATTAAAATTCAATCGGAAATGATGAGCCTTGTTGCTGTAACATCGTAAATGATATCACCGGGTTCATACCTTTTGATCTCTCTGATGCCGGTATGGGATAAACAGATGCACAGGAACAAAATATTTCCCAGTGGCTTCGGTTCCGTTGTCACCTGGTTTTCAAACCGAAATCACCATCCGGTTCCAGACCTAGTTTCGTAGAGATATCAAACACTTTAAAAGGTGAAGCGATAGAGCTGTAAAAGACCCGGTCCTGCAGCTGCGGTATGGTAGTCCCAAAAAGTGCATTCAAAACCATCGGGTAGGTGTTAATCGCGGTCATAGTATCACTAATACATACCTGCCGCCCCGGGATTCGCAATGCATTCAAAATTCCGTGCCGTTGTTTAAGTACAGCCGTATCAGGATATTCCTCCTGCGGCCATTGTGCGAATTCGCCATGATCCGATTGGAGGATAATCACGCAATTACTGTCGGCTGCAATCATCCGTGAAATCGTTTGAGCCACGATTGAATCGAGAAACATGACTTCATTTCTACTGGCTTCAATAAATTTGCCAGTGTCGCCAGATGGATTCTCCAGATAGTGCGGTCCCTGCTGAAGCTCCTCCCCGTTCGGGCCAAAAACAATCGGCGTATGGGGAGCGACAATATGTGCAAGGACGTATTTCGGCCCTTTTTCTTTATGGGCATTGGAAAGGAAATCCAGCGCATACCTTATCCGTCGACGATGTTGTACAAAAAAGGAGACCCTGGGGAATCTCGAAGATTCCATGATAATCCTTGCCGGTGTCATCCTTACCATCCCATAATTAAATTCATCCCAGAGCATCTCCAATGCGCCTGTATTAGGTTTTAAAATGTGGTCCGCACATCCTGATACCGCACTCTCAAATCCGTTTTCAGTAAGATAGACCTGGTATCCCTTTTTTTGAAGGAATCGCATAACAAGCGCTTCGGCCCTTAATCCGTAGGCATACTGTCTGTTTGATGCGCATTCCTTATCGTTACCCGGGAAATTATCATGTATGTAAGAAAAATTCAGAGTTGCGGGTATCGAAAGATCCGTATGGGCATAATTTGACCAACTGTACCGCGGCACTACAAACCCATGATCTTTCAAGAATCCGATAAACCTGCTGTTGTCATGGTTAAAATATTCCTGTAATATGTCGGTCCTTGGATGCGCATCAAGGATGATATGATAAATGTCGGGAGTGACACTTGACGATGCCGTCATTTCAGCGTTTTCTAAAAGCTCGGACAATCTTTCATCCTGTCGTGGTAAATCGTTTTTGCCGTCGCTGCCTTTTTCAAAAGCAAGCGTTCCCAGAGAAATGATAATGGCAACCACGACTGTCGTCTGTATCATCTTTGAACAGACCAGTTCAATTCCCGGCATCCGTTTTAGGATGACAAAAAGAGCCCCATTCAGGATAACAAACAGGCAGCAATACAGCTTACGGTAACCAATGGAAAACAGGTCTCCAAAGCTGATACTCAACGGATGCATAAGGGCTGCCATATCGCCATAGCTGAAAAAGAACAGCAGATTTATTGCTATGATTAACGCCGATTTTTCGTGACGTTTAGTAAAGGTCAACGACACCATCCAGAGCGCTACGCAAACGATGGCGATAATTATCGCCGGGGGAATCATCACCGAAAGTGGAAACCGGCCATAGTTACGGGAATAGAGAAAAATCGGCGGGAATACCGATGCCAGTACGATAAGAAGGAGCGAGCGGCCAAATCGCCTGTTTTTCAATAACGACAACGGCTGATAGACATTTTGATTTTTCGAGCCGGGCATTGATCCATCAGGAAGCATCTTTACGTCCGGTAATCTTATAAACGTTTCTGCATAATATTTTTTCCTTCAGCTTAACTATAAAGTTACTATTACGTACAAAAATTGTCAGCATAGAAATCATAATACGCCCATTTGGGGGAATGTGACTTTGCGAGGGGGGGAGATGATTTAATTGCTTGCCCCACCCCTCTATTTCATTGATCAAATTGCGCAGAAAATTCAGGGAGTATTCCTCAAAAGTGTCTGTGGGTTTACTTTACAATAATCTTCAAGGATCTGCCGCCATTTTTTACCAGGTACATTCCATGATTTAAACCTGCCAAATTGATCCGGGATGTTCCCTGGACAATTTCTGATTTACGAATGGTACGACCGGAAAGATTTACGAGGTAAATATCCTCAGTGCTATTTGAAACAACCATATTTCCCCTGCGGTAAATCTGACAGGGAATGTCCAAATGCCTGATGGAGTGCTTTATAGAGCTTGTACCTGCAGGTTCACCATAGATAAGTCCTCTTCCGACAGTGCTCATGTAAACACGGCCATAAGCATTAAAATCACCAACTACAAAGTTCCCGTTCCCGGGACCGCCAAACTGGTGACTGTCATCATTGATCCGCTCCCATGAGGCTCCTTTGTCGATGGAACGGTAAATACCGATCGGGCCGTTGTTTGCAGCACCCCACATGTAAAGAGCATAGTAATCCTTACCCGGGGCAGCTTTTCCGAGTCCAACCGAAACGCAGGCATTAACAGCCTCAAAGCGCACAAATGTTTCACCGCCATCCTCTGTAAGGGCAAGTCCGTTACGGCTGTAACCGCCGGGTTGCCATAATTGATTCTGATCAAGGGGAATCCACAGGTGTCCTTTTTTGCCCGGCACAGTTCTCATCATGGATGTGCTGTTCTGGTAAAGTCCCTTCTGATCATCATTGATACGAGTCTTTTTTGTAAATGATGCGCCGCCATCAGAACTGACCATGAACCATCCCTGTTGATCCAGGACATAGAGAATGTTCTTATCAAGGGGATCCGGAATGATTCTGGATGTACTTGACTGCCCATCTAAACCTGTGACAGTTGTCCAGGTCTCGCCCTTATCTGCAGAGCGGTAAACTATGTTACCGACTTCCGCACGATGAAGAATCACACTGCCGTCGGCATTAAGAACCGTATAGCCCTTACCAGCCTTGGGTGTTGGCAGTTTTGTCCATGTTTTTGCAGTATCGGTACTGTAATACATGACATCTGATTCGGTAGCAGGATTTGTAGAGTAATCATAGATATGACCGGCACGTACGAAAGTTCCATTGAGCGGACCATAACCAAGTGACACTGTAGTACCTATACGGGGTTCATGGGCCGGTGCACTTTTATAAATATCAAAATATCGTGCACCATCATAATCACCGATAGCGGTAACAAGCGGGCCCCCCGGGACACTGACAATATCAAGAGGAACCGTTTCTTCAATCCCTCTGGATACAAATTTCCAGAGTGGTGCGGCAGCACTGATATCATCTGTGCGGAAAACACCATTACCTGATACTACCCAGACTCTTTTTGTGTTAAACGGGTCAAATTCAATAGAGCCTGCCCAGTGAATTGCGTTACCATCGATCCAGGCATTACCGTTTGCATCCACATTGGGATTTGTTCCATCATTGGTGATCCATTCAGGGAAGAGGTTTTTCCAGGTGGCGCCGCCATCGGTACTCTCGAAGATGATATCACCGGCGTTGTCCTTTTTATTTGACCAGCGATACTGTGCCGAATAGCAATTGACAGTTGTCAAAATGATGTGTTCCGGGTCTGTCGGATCAATCGAAATACCACCAAATCCATGAGCCCTTCCAGGAGAACCGGTACCAAAATAAGCCGAATCTTTCGGAGTTATATTAGTCCATTCAGATGAAGCTGTTGCGTATTTCCAGACACAACCATTGCTGACACTATGAGGGCCCGGGCTATTTGAAAATGTTATATAGAGGTTTCCCTGAGACAGTGCTGCCCGCATAGCCATCATATTAGCCGGTGTGCCTGCCACCGACGTGAAACTGGCACCGCCATCGTTACTGACGTAGAGATTGCCGGTGGTTTTCGCGACTCCCATATAAATAGTTTTAGTGCCTCCGGCAGATGTCTTTCCACTTGAGGGGTCAAACATGATGAAGCTTATACCGTTGTCTGATGTTGTTGAATTGCCGCCTGTTGTTTCTGTTCCAGCAACCGGTATCCATGTTTTACCTGTATCACTGCTTTTAAAGAGTCCCTTTGTTCGACTTCCACAAAAAAGAATCGCACTGTTTTGAGGATCGACGGCGAGTTTTTCTCCAGTTTGACGCCCCATTCCATTGCCGTGTGCCTTAAAAAGGGAGGTTACATTTACCGTATCAAATGTTTTACCGTAGTCATTTGAGCGGAAAATCATGGTTTTTCCATTGCTGAAGTAATCCGTTCCGGCAAGGATATATAAACGTCGTGGATCCTGAGGATCCAGCGCGAGAGCTTCAGTACCCAGCAGTCCTACATCAAGTTGAGAGACCGCATCCATCAACGGAATCCAGCGTCCACCCAGAGAATCCCACCGGTATGCGCCACCGACATCTGTTCGGGTATAAACAAGGCCCGCCTGCAGTTTACTGGTAATTACACTGGAGACAAAGCCTCCACCTTCAAAACTGACATTTCCCCAGGTATATGATTCAGGCGCAGCCGATGGTGTTTTCATGAATACACCAAGGCATAGACAAGCAGCTACAAATAACATATTGGTTTTTCGCATTATAACCCCTTTGCTAACCGGGCCCGCATTGATCCCTCAGGTAACATCTCTACACCCGGTTCTTTTAAACGTTTCCGCACTGTATTTCTTCCTTCAGCTTAATTATAAATTAAATTTCGGGCAAAAGAGTGTTAAGAAAGCAAAAAATGCATATTTGGACAAGGGCGCTTTTTCGATAGTGGTCTGCAGGGGGATGGATGCCACTACAAAATTACAAATGCGAGACGGAATCTATTTCGTCTCTACATGATTAACAACAAAATTTCGAGATATGGAGTAGCTTCAATTGAGACTTGATTGCATTCAGCGTCCGGAGCGGGTATTATTTTACCTGAGCATCAGCGCGAATACGCCCCACCCAAGGTATTCACGCGTATATGTCGCGTAGCGGACAGGTTCAGTGTCCAATTGGGCACGGACTCCTTTTGTCATTTCATCTTTGGGATTTTCTTCAAGCCATCTGCGCATGGTAAGCCATTTTGCCGCTTCGTATCTGTCCCAACTATCCTGATCTGCCAAAACCATTTCCACAATGTCGCAGCCAAGGCGGCTAAACGAAGCAAGAAGTTCCGGAAGAGTAAGAAAATCGGCGATGGAACCTGCAAGGCAGCCCTTGGCAACTTCTTCCGACGGCGGTAACCGCAACCAGTACGGCTCGCCTATCAGTATTATCCCGCCTGAGCTTAAGCTTTGTTTTAAAAGATTGACAGTGCCGACGACCCCGCCACCTATCCATGTTGCGCCCAGGCAGGCTGTCACGCCCGCCTTTTCTTCAGAGACATAGCCCGCGGCATCGCCATGTATGAATTCAACCTGTCCGTAAACTCCAAGCTCTTCCGCGCGGAGTTTCGCCTGCTGAGTGAATAAGCTGCTCATATCAACACCGGTGCCCGTTATTTTGTAGTCGCGCGCCCAGGTGCACAGCATTTCGCCGGAACCGCTGCCAAGATCAAGGATACGGGTGCCAGGTGCCAGGCGCAGCGACGCGCCAAGCGTTGCAAGTTTTTCAGGCGTGAAAGGGTTATGAATGCGGTGAGCGCTCTCACTTATATTGAAAATCCTTGGAATATCCATTAATTAATCCTCCCAATTGCCAGGATTATGGTGGAAAACACCCGAACATCACTTTAAGAGATCCCTGCGGTCACTGCAGCTCTTTATTGACAGGGAAGATCTGATCCGCGCACCTTCCCCATTCCCCAAAGGGCTATTTACCTGTTGTAAACGTTATCGAATACGGGGCGGGCAAAGTTGAGCCAAAGTTGTCCGTAGCGCTCGAATCTATAGTCATGACATACCTCGAAAGCGGGTTGAGTGCTGGCAGGTAAATATATGCATATATGCCGCTTAGATACGCCGAAGTAGGGATCACAGGCGTATCAAGTGAATCACGAAGCGAAAAAGCATTCATCAGCGCATCATAATTCATGGCTGTATTAAAATTTATCACAATCGAACCACTGGCAGGCCTCACACCGGAACTGTTATTAGCCGGCGTCGAACTCGTCACCATCACTGGTTCGGTTGTAAAAACAGTGGTGCAGGGAGCAAATACCTTGTTTTGCGAAATATCCTGTGCCGATGAAGAAACGATGATGGTATAGGAGGTGGAACTTCTCCAGAACCCGCTCTTAGGCTTCAGAGTGAAACTGTTACCGGAATACCAGTTAAAATTAAGTTCCGTAGCAGGTGTAATGATGATCGAGTTTTCAACTGATGCATAATCAGGGGACATGGAATATGGAAAGGATATGGATGCCGTGGCCCCGAGTTCGAAATCTTTGGTACCACTGACCGGGGAGATCGATTCGATCCTGAAAGGTTCGGTTGTAAAGGTCGTGACCAGCGGGAATTCCAGTTTCTCGTTGCTTTCGCTTCTGGCCGAACTGTCCACCCTGAACGTGTAGGTAGTTTGCGTTTTAAACTTCGATAAAGGTGTAAAATAAACATCACTGACAGAGTTCCAGCGAAAATACCCTGCGGTAGCCGGGGTAACTGAAAAAGCCTTTTCTACAGATGCCTTGTTCATTGGTTGGGTAAAATACAGATGAAAGCTGGTCCCGACCGAGGTCCAATCGGATTGATCTTCAGGCGAAAAAACGGATATCAGAGAGGGAATTTTCTTCAGTGTGATATCACCAGTGTTATTGAAACCGCCGGCAATGAGCGTCTGCGTGCTCCGCCGGCTGCCATAGCCGGCAGATTTAACCTCCAGAATGCAGGAACCTGCCGTCAGGCTGTCGATAAAAAAGTAACCCTTGGCATCGCAGGCATCGGACTTTTTTTTCGAATTCTGTGTTGCTGAAACCACCGCCCCGATTCCCGCGGGCAGTATCCGTCCCTCCAGCGAACACATCGTGACATATTCAACATTGTAAATTACCTCAGTGGGCTTGGAGCAACCCATGACAAAAACGATACAAAAAAACACCCATCTGACATTCCGCATAATCGAGATCCTTTTTGACTATTGAGACACCTGCTTTTCAGGGCAGGACCTGAACGTACCGCCATATTCTCAGGCGGGCTGCACGCCGTTTCATCTTTCCCTCTGACTCTTCCGGACTTGCCGGGGTCATCAAGGCTTTAGAATATAACTGTTTCAGGTTGACTCAGTCAAAAACGTGCGGCCTGTAAATAAATGTGCTGCGGGATAAATGCCCCCGGGCGAAGGTTCAAAATGTTTATAAGCCTTCCAAGAATCCGGAAGATCGGATGCAGAGCACATAAACACAATAGGCCGGCCTTTGTAAGGAAACACTATACCTGATGCGAACGGATAAATTCAGGGTACCTCTAAATATTCAGTTTTCAAGAGAGGCGCAAGCGGGAATTCGCTGCGCCAGGCGCACGAAAGAGGCGAATCCGGTGTGATTCGTCGATTGAGTACAACGGCAGCGCAGTAGAATTCGTAGCCGGCCGCAGCGGAAAATGAACTTTTAAAGGTACCCTTCAGTTATCGGCAGCAGTCAGGTCCGCCAAAGCTGGCAAAAACATTTCCAGGCTTTTATTGCCTTTGAATGGAGGGTTCTTCTGAGCTGAGTTTAAGTATATAATCACTCAGCTCAGCCATCTGTTCTTTTAAATTGTGGCTATGGGAAGTGATGAATATTTTTGCGTTTGTGGTTTGTGAATTCCTGATAGCGCCCAGAAGATCAATCCTGGTGGAATACATCTGATAGAGCTGATTGCAGTAGGTCAGGATCTGGGATGTATCTTTGAGATTGTTTTTCATGAGGTAGATCATGTATCGCTTTTTTTCGCTTACTGCGTATGTTTTCATTTTTTTAAACCACGGGTCATGGTCATGAATACCATTACAGATACTGTCCATTATGTTTTGAAGGCTGTCAATTTCCCTTGCAAATGGATTGTCTTCGTCGATTATGAGTGTTCTTACCGATATGACATCAACGCTGTCCTGGATAATCCGTTCACTTGAGTCAATTTCAACCGGTTTGGAAGCTTCTATTTCCTTCTGTTTTTTGACTTTTTCATCCTCGTAGGCGATATCGGCGGTCTTATAGCGGGAGAGAATAGTTGAATCGGCAACCCGAATGGAATCAGCCACTCGCATTGAATCAATTCTCGCAAGCGAATCGGCAACGCATTTTGAAGCAAAGTCACGTGAGTAAAGGCGGATTTTAGCACTTGACGAGAATGAAAACAGTAAAAGAATAAACAGGGTCGAAACCGGTCTCATGATGTCCCCTCTTGCCTGGTGTGAAAAATTTTAATTTGTGTGAAGCAATTTACACGTACCTTTAATATAATTTTACGTATAGCCAATGTAAACACCTGGAACTTTCGCGGTATTCTATCAGCACCCATGGCTTGCCTTATTTATGAAAAAGGAGTATTCTTCAAATGTATATTGTACCTGACTTATGCACCCGGATCAGGGCGAATTGCACTCATTATTGGTGCATAAAACGGATTGTAAGTAATCATTAATTCGCGGGGGGAAAGAATATCCATGATGACAGATTTTCGAGTAACATTTTTTTCAGCACTACTTCTTTTAATAACGGCAACGCTTAGTGCTCAAATTATCGACCTTTCCGGAATGGTGAAGTGCAAAAGAGGACGGCCGGTCACAGGTGCTTCGGTTAGCCTTGCCAGCGATGGTTCAGTTACCGCAATAACCGACAGTTCCGGGGCATTTCAGCTCAAAGGAGAACTGGTTGCAGCTGTACGCAAGAGAATTCCATCTTCAACTCCGGCGATCGGTTTTTTGAATGGACGCTTGCGTCTTGTTACGACACAGCCATCGCCAGTTTCTATCACTGTTTTCTCGACCTCAGGACGAAAGATTGCCGACCAGTCGATATTTATCGCTACTACAGGAACACATCTGGTCACCCTTCCTGTTGAAAACATTTCTGCCGGCTACTATCTTGTAAGGGTCGAAATCGCCGGAACCCGTTTATTATCCGGTTATATCCCGCCAAAATCAGGAATAAACTCCACCTCTCTTAAAAATCAATGGACAGAGCAGAACGCATTCACCCGCACGGCAGCAACTGTTGCACAGATTGCAGATGATACAATCATTGTGCGGGCGCCAGGGTATGAAGAGGGAACTTTCCCCATTACATCTTATCAAAAAACTGACATAGCTATCACACTCACCCCTGTTTCGCGCCTCACCGCCATCACCCGCAGTTGTGAAGGGCTTATGCCACCATCGGTTTCAGGCGGACAAAAAGGCTGGGGATCACGCTATTGGGATTGTTGCAAACCACACTGTTCATCCCCATTCAATACAAAGCATCTCTGCGCCAATTGCGACAGCAGCGGTTTTGATGAAGTACCATGTTATGTCAAGGAGGGGAATGAATGGTCCACATGGGACAAGGCCACCGAGAGCAGCTGCCAGGGAGGCATCGCCTATGCCTGCTATCGTCATGTTCCCTTCGCAGTCTGCGAAAATCTCGCCTACGGTTATGCCGCAGTACCAGGCAGCGGTGAAAGTGACTTGTGTGGAAAATGCTTTCAGCTCGATTTTGATGGAGGCTCCAGCAACAATGATGTAAAAGCGGCCCATAGAATGATGAAAGGAAAAACCATGATCGTCGTCGCATCGAACATTGGTCATGACGTAAGCGGTGGACAATTCGACATCATGATTCCGGGGGGCGGGCTCGGAGCATTCCGGGATGGATGCAAAAAACAGTGGGGTGTAGATGTTGATGACCAGGAACTGGTGGGTAATAATCTGGGTGGCCTGATCTCCGTTTGCCAGAGCAAACATGGTTGGGATGCAGACCTTGAGGTCCTCAAAGAATGCGTGCGAGGGAAGTGCGACAACCTGTTTGGCAAGGATCCGGCGCTGCATGATCTCTGGGAAGGGTGTACCTGGTTTGTGGACTGGATGCATGCTGTAGACAACCCGACTTTTTCCTACAAGGAAGTGCCCTGTCCCGCAGAGCTGGTTGAAATGTATTATTCCAGAATGCATCCGCGACCATAATTTTGTCGTGCCGGGTTTGCTTTGATGGTACGGATCAGCAACTGATCTGGTAAAAACAGACCTGCTCTGGGGATGCCCCCGCAGAGTCGTGGTCAGCTTGTAAAACAGTTATTCTGATATCTCTGTTGATGTGAAGCTCCAGCTTTTTGCGGTTGTGGTAAATCGGAGTACGCCTCTAAATCAGCCGGGTTAATAAATTTGGTATTTCTATTTCCCGAACCGGGTATTGATCCCTTAGGAAGCATCGTTACATTGGTATCTTTTTATCTTTCCTTCTGGATTATCGCACGTACTTTATTACCAACAGGAATTACTTTATAGATTAAATCTACAGCAGGTTTATGAGAGTAAGTTTGCCATGATAGAAGTTTGAAACCTGTTTTCTTCATCAGATATGAGAATGAGTCTTTGCAGAACTCGTTACAATGACCTGGAACAAAGTTTTTTGAGTACTTTTTCTTGTATATGTGATATCTCCTGAGGAAACGCTTATACTTCAGTTCCCAGCTGTCAATATTAGGCACCTCTATTAATGCGTATCCACGCGGTGAGAGCAGATCACGAATTCTGTTCATCACAATTTCCGAATCGGGGAAATGTTCAAGAACATGCCTTAAAACAACTATATCCCATTTAATGTTTTCCAGAGTTGTGTTCTCCATGAAATCAGCCTGCATTACAGGAAGTTTTAATTTTTCCTTTACAGACTCAACAAGGAACGATGACAGCTCCAAACCTGCAACCTGAAGCCCGTCTTTAGATGCCAGATGCAATATCCGCCCGTTGCCAAAGCCTATTTCAAATAATGATGTCGCAGATTTCACGTGTTTTCGTATGTAGTTGTAGGATGCAGCCTGGTTTAGATTTATTGGATGGTTATCCAGAAATGGATCGATGAAAACTTCGGCATATTTCTCCTGGTTAATCCCCGCGGTAATATCATAATTGACTAATTTGCAATCCAGGCAGCGGTAATATGCAAACTGTTTTTCAAATCCAACTCTTTCAAGAATTTTTAACCTTTTACTGTTACACAACCTGCAGCTATCGATCATAATTGCTCCCATAGAAACGCCTGTATTTCACATTGCACAAAATATAGTTCCTGCCTACCCCTTGTCCGGAATGTGCTGTGTTGCACTGGCCAGATGATCCAGCGGCTTGGGCACTTGGAAATCCCGAGATTGGCGCGCCTGACTTATGCACCAGGATCAGAGCCCGGCTGCACTTATCCATTGTGCATAAAGGCTTTCATAATAGTAACACTAAAGGGGCTACTTTCCTTTCATTGCACCTTTAATGAGAACATTTTCGGATATGGCAAAGCATTTGCAGTTTTGAATTACTAAGCCATTATAAACAAACGAGGAAAAACTATGAACCCTTCGGGCCCGTTAAGAAAAGAGCACCGTCTAATAGAAAAACTTCTCACATTGATTTATCATGAAACGCTGCTCATGAAAAAACAGAAGCGGGTAAACCCGGTTTTTATCGATACTGCGGTTGATTTCATCAAAATTTACGCCGACAGAACTCATCATGGCAAAGAGGAGCAGATCCTTTTTGATACACTCAAAGAACGCAAGCTCAAGGAAGAGGACAGGCTCATGATGGAGGAGCTGATCAAAGATCATGTGACTGCCAGGCAGATCACAGAGCAGCTTTTTGAGTACAAGAATAAATATGTATTGGGAGATCACGATTACCTGCAGCGGATTGTGGAAAAGATGGATGAGCTGGGGAGTATCTATCCAGCACACATCTGGAAAGAAGAGAACTCATTCTTTCCGGCAGCCCTGACCTACCTTAATGAATCAGAACAGCAGGACATGATAGGACAATTCTGGGATTTTGACAAAAACATGATCCACATAAAATACACACAGGTCATCACAAGGCTTAAAGAAACCTCACAGGCTGACACGGGGGAATACGGCTACTAGTGGAACGTTCAGAGGTTCAGCGTTCAACGTTCGCCAAGAATGAACATCTCTTGACCTCTTAACCTCTGAACGCTGAACCTTGTAGCCTTTTACTTGAAATCGTAATTAATAATATCCATGCCCCTCCTGCATATCTCAATGCCATACTGGGTCCAGTCCCCCTGTCCCCAGTACCTGAAGCAACTAGTCTGGGATGTAAGCAGATGAAAAAGGGCATTGCGGTATCTATGCTCGGCTGTTTCAGGTTTTCTGCTCAGTACTTTTTCGTTAAACAGAGAGCTGAGCTTCAGCATGGGATCGAGTACGTTCTGATATCCATTTACCCATGAAATATTGTTTGTCCAGCTCCCACCGTCCATGTGGAAACGGTGATCCATCTTCTTTAAATCCTCAACGGTCTTTGCAAGCTTCTCACTTCCCTGGCCAGGAGTAAATCTTTCCCAGATCACTTTCTGAAAGATCGGCTGCACGACCGGAAAATCCGATTCCTTTACCCCAAGAGCAAAGAGATGCTCCAGGTATTCGGTAACATTCATCAGGACTGTTTCAGAGCCACTGCACTCATTGACAACATCACCATATTTTGACGGAAACTCATTCATCATAACCCCGCCATTCTCTCCATCAGCAATCTGAGTCACAAGCGGAGGCACCCGCCTGCCCCCCAGCTCCCATGTTGAAAGCGATTTGGCTTCATAGTAGGGCTGCATCTGCGCGACCAGTTTCGTATCGCTCCCTTGAGTCTTTATGATTGCAATGATTGAAACCTCGTCACCGTTGGAGTTCCTGCAGACAAGCCTGTGCGGCAGATGCTTCAGTCGTGGCCCAAAGCCATCCAGCGTGTTTTCAACAGTGTGTTCCTGAACCAGAAGCCATTTATAGCCGCATTCTTTGAGAGTTTTGATATATTCATAAGCGACGTCGGGGTGATTTGGAAGAGCCATCTCAGAGGGAGAGAATCCCCTGACCCTCTCAAGAGCCTCAGTGCCGAACATAGCCGCGAAATGGTGCTGCCAGGCCTTGACATGAAGCTTAAAATCCTGAACCGGTGTTGATGGTGCCACAGCATGTCCCCATGGTGCGCCAAGCCACTCAACATAGTTACGGTATTTGGGGTCCATCGTTATCTTTTTAAGGTTATCAAGAACATCATTGAGTCCCATCTGCTGAAAACCATAAAGAAGTGTGCCTGAGTATTCAAGCATCACTCGGGGCTGTTTTCCTTCACCGGCATACTGGGGGATAAAATCACCCATTCTCTTATAACACCACTGAAATACCGGCGCATTATGATTATCCCCGATCCCCTGGTTATTCATCATGTGTTGAAG
>Ga0123335_1001923_pt1 | contig 32379 bp, 24 predicted proteins | sample BiotimSIPDNA_2_FD_89707 | JGI IMG/M metagenome (GOLD analysis project Ga0123335, IMG submission 89707) | Anaerobic biogas reactor microbial communites from Washington, USA - Biogas_R2 time_0 SIP DNA | ecosystem: Engineered > Bioreactor > Anaerobic > Unclassified | place: Washington, USA... | reverse complement strand
CTCGTTCACAGTCGGGATGGCCGTTCCTGGGAACGGTGTGAAGACCGCACCCCCGTTATCCCCAACGGGCCCTATGCCTATGACGCAGGCTGTATACTCGGCGTGGCCAACGGTGTGGTCGCCACAGGCGACGAGATATGGACTTACTATACCGCCATTACCACAACTCACGGCGGTTTTGTGCCTGAAAAACGTATCACTATCGGGCTTGCCAAGTGGCGGCTTGATGGATTTGTCTCCCTGGATGCAGGCGAGGAGACAGGAATCGTGCGAACTGTTCCTTTAAACTGTGAAGGAAACAGGCTTTATGTCAATGCCGCGTCTGAAAGTCTGACGGCAGCCGTTCTAGACGCTTCGGGAACTCCCTTATCCGGCTACGCTCACGAGGACTGTGAGACACTGCAAGGCGACTTTGTCCGGCACGCGGTTACCTGGAAACGCCATACTACCCTACCCGACGACCGCCCGTTATGCTTTGAATTTCGAATGAAAAACGCGCAACTATATAGTTTCAGAATAGCGGCCGGCTGAGGAAAACGACAAGGACGGCACCCCTTTTCATAAGCCGGAATGTATTCCGGAGGCCTTATCAAGGCGGGGATAAAAGCAGATTGTGAACAGACCGAGAAAAGCGAACACACCCGCGATGGGCCCTACCAGCAGCACGCCCGTGTGCCTCTCCGCGCTATTCCCCCACACTCTCATGGACTGCGTCGCGATAAATACGGATATCGCCATGGAGGCCTTCCAGGCCACCCCGCTCAGCCCATTGTATAGGGCCTCCCGCCGCCGGCCGCTCCGTCGCTCGTCATAATCGATGATTTCCCCCATGATGGGTGTCATCATCACGTAGATAATGCCCTGCCCGATACCGCACCAGGCGAACAGGGCCATGCCCAGTTTAATTTTCACACCACTGTCCAGGGCTGACGCGCCGATCAGGTACATGAGCGGCATGCCGCTCGCAATGATGAAGAGCGCGCAGAACAGCATCCATTTTACGTGGAGATACCGCGCGGCATGGGGAATTACCAGGTAGGACAGCAAGGCGACGGCAATGAACGGGACCATGGTATACGTTACGGTTTCCTCGCTGCCGCCCAGGCCAAGTTCCACCCAGTAGGGAAGCACCCGTTGGGCGGCCATGAAACCGGCGGAAAAGAGGAAGAAGGAAATCGCGTAAACAACAAAGGGCTTGTTGCGAAAGGCGTCGAAAAACCCTTCATAAAAGGGTGGCTCTGACACCGGAACACTTCCGGAATCGTAGCGCTCACGGATCAGCCACACGGGAAGCTGGAACAGGATCAGCGACACCAGGGCGAGCAGCAGCGCGAGGCGTCGGTAGCCCGCCGGAGAATAACGCGGTACGTCGTCACTATGGCCCACCGCCTCAACGGCGGAAACGGCAACAGCCGCATCGACTTGCGCCGCGATATCCTGCCGGGCCGGATCGAGCAATTCGATCAACACGCCGGGCAGCATGGCGGCCAGCGCCAGTCCCACAATCATGCCCACCGCGATCCAGGTGCCTATTTTTATCCGACCTTCTTCCGTGCGGGCGATTTCCGGTCCCAGCGCGAGCAGGGGAATGTACACCAGGGCGAAAAACGTCCAGTGCAGACAAAGGAGCGCCGTTCCGTAAAGAAAGTTGAGAACCGATTGCTCCTGAAAGGGCGGATACCAGAACGCTACCGCGGTAACGGGCATGCAGACGGAACCCCAGAAAATATAGGGCAGGCGCCTCCCTCGGATGGGCAGCAGCCGCCAGCGCCCGGACACCGTCATAGTTTTGTCCGAAAGCGCACCGACCAATGGACTGATGACCGCGTCCCAGACGGTGCCGATGATGAATATGTAACCCACAATCCCCACCGCGACATAGATGGTGCGCCCGACGCCGGCGGAGGGCGAGTAAAAATAGGTCCCCCAGGTGTTGATGACTTCGCTGGACAGCTGCACCCCGATCATGGCAAGGCATAAAGCCAGGCCTTCCAGCCAGGTAAACTCGGCGGCGTGCCGCGTGGACGGGTTTGGCATGTTTGTCTTATCCTCGAATCCCGTTTCGTCTCAGGAATGTCCGGTTTCCCGCACCGTGCGTCCGGGCATCAGAAAAAGACTATACTTAAAAACACGGCTCCGATGCCATGAACGCGTTTTCACCCCGGTTTTCCGGTTAAGAATCGGAACGGTGAAGCCTTTTTCAATTGCCCGTCTTTTTTTTGCGTGCCCCAAGGCTTGCATCAAAGAACACTGCCGGATAACACGAAAAATACCGATATCCTGTGTAACGTGGCGTTGCCCACAACCCAAATAGGAGGCAAGACTTCAGATTGTATCCTGGTGTTATGGGACGTATAGGCCCTATGTGACCTATAGGACTTAAAAATCCCACCATCCTGTCCTAGGCGTCCTACCGATCCTACCAGTCCTACGAAACTATGCACGGAACATATAAATCTTTTTATTTTTTATAGCTGCTCTAAGCCTACAATCTAATAAAGCCTCACAAGGAAAAGCGTATCGACGATGTCTTTGTCACGCCTCTTGCCGGTACCTTTCTTGTGGTTTCAGATCCCGAAATCCTGTATAGTAGCCGGCATTCACCCGGGCCCATATTTCATAAGCCGGGTGGCGCAACCAAGGACTCCCCCTCCACATGCCTATACTGTTGCTGCTCCTGGGGCTCATGGTGCTGGGCATAGGCGTCGGCATTTTCAGCACCGGCCTCGGGCTGGGCGGCGGCGTGCTTATGGTGCCCGCCTTCATCACCTTCCTGCCCGAAATGGACCTGCATACGGCCAAGGGAACCAGTCTGTTCGTTATTCTGCTGGTGGCGCTGTCCGGGCTTCCCCGCCTGTACCGCGCCCAGGCGGAACGTCCCGCGTTGCGGACGGCCGGCTGGCTGGCGGGCGGGGCGGTGGCAGGCGGCTATGCAGGCGCGGCCATTTCCACCCGGCTCCCGGAAAAGGCCGTCCTGATTTTCTTCCTGCTTTTCGTGGGATTCCTGGCCTTCCAACTTGTATGGAGAAAACCGGTGGCCCCGGTGCATCACCATATCCGGCATGGCGGCATGACCCTGTTTCTCATCGGCGCGGCCGCGGGCGCGGTCGGCAGCGCCACGGGCACGGGCGGCGGCGCGGTGCTGGCCCCGCTCATACTGCTCAGCGGCCTGCTGCCCCATTCCCAGATGGTCTATGTGTCAAACCAGGTGATCATCGCCACCAGCCTGGCCGCGGCGCCGGCGCACCTGATGGCGGAAGCACAGTGCCACCACTACTGGACCGTCGGGCATGTCGCCCTGGGACTGATTCCCGTGTTGTTCCTCGCGGCGCAAGTCGGCGTCATCCTGGGAGTCCGGATCAACCTTCACCTGAAAGCGCGTCAGCGCCGCCTGCTGCTCGCGCTGGTGCTGGTGCTGGTGGCGATGCGTATGCTGGCACAGCTATAACGCGGCCGGATGCACGAAACACGTGGAAAATGCTCCCGCAGGAAGGATTAGGGGGGGGCGGCGGGTCTTGGGCTACCCGCCGCCGTCATTACGGTGGGGCGGGTTTGGAACCGCTGCATTACCAGACTCAAGGAGGAGCACGGTTTCAGGATCACGCTTACGCCCAGGGCTGAGAAAGGCGCAAGTGGCAGCCTGGTAACCAGTGTACCGGTTTCAAACTCCAACGGCATCTTAACACAACATATAGTAAAAGTCAAGCATTATTTTTTAAAAATATATTTTTATTTTTTGGTATATACTGTGGTTTGATTTTTTTGATAACTTTTAAATCCACAATATATTGTTTTTACCGCGATTACAGCGCGACAACAGTCTAAACACAATATATTGTGTTTTGTTCAATGGTCCGAAAATCGAAACCACTGCTCACGGTAATCAGTGTCGATTCCCAAGACGATACCAATACCGATACCGATACCGATAGTGATAGCGATGGTGATAAGGGGAATGCTAAACCTTTTGGGGTTGTGGATGCAGCGTATTTTCCTATATCATCCCGTATACGGCAGTTAGCACTGGGAAAGCCCGTTAAAAGAAAGGAACAAAAGGACTTCAGGGACTTAATAAACACGCCAATCAGGAAAGCGTTCTAAAGTCCTTTTGGTCCTTTATGTCCTTTAAGTCCCTTGTTTTGAAAACCGCTTCTGAATCTAACCGCCATTTTTAGGATCATTCAAAACACGTTTCAAACCGTTTTTTATAAATCAGGAAAAGGAGGCCCTACCATGCATCTCGTTCTGTTAATTTCTCTGGGTACCATATTGGGCGGGGCGCCGGGAACCGGCACCCTCGCGTGCGCCCATCGCGGCGACCAGGCCTGCGCGCCGGAAAACACGCTGGCCGCATTTCGTTCGGCCGTTGAAAAGAGCGCGCCCATGATAGAGTTTGACGTGCAGGCAACCCACGACGGCCGTTTGGTAATCATGCATGATCCCACAGTGGACCGCACAACAAACGGCAAAGGGAAAGTGTCGGAATTGTCCTTTGCTGAAATCCGCGCACTGGACGCGGGCAGCTGGTTTAAGCCGAGGTTCAAAGGGGAGCAAGTGCCCACACTGGAAGAGGCCCTGGAGGTAATACCGGAAACCATCCTGTGTAATGTACATCTGAAGAACTCGCCCGGGGTCGCGGCGAGCACGGCCCGGGTGCTGCGCGAGATGGGGCGGCTCAACCACTGTTTCCTGGCCTGCACGGTTAAACAAGCCGAAGAGGCCCGCATCGAGGCGCCTGAAGTGATGATCTGCAACATGGACCGGCAGGGCTCGGACCGCAAGGCTTATGTGGACCAGACCATCGAACTAGGCAACGCCTTCATCCAGCTACACCATAAACAGGGGATTGAAGGGCTGAAGGAGGACGTGGACCGGCTGCACGCGACGAGGGTGCGGGTGAACTTTTTCGGGGCCCAGGAAGAATCGCTGATCCGCACACTCGCGGAAGCGGGGGTGGATTACATCCTGACGGACGACCTGGACCTGTGCCAGCGGATACTGCGGGACTGCCAAAAATAAAGCCGGCGCCAATACCGTTTTTACCGCCGCTAGAAGCAATATTTTAAATTCCGGGGACATGTTCCCAAGTACACATTTATACTGGGCAGTAAGACCGATGGTTTTGAAGATAATCGGGAAACGTGTCCCGAATGGCACTAACTTAAGGGCATTTGCTAGTCGTAAAAAATAGTATAAAACGAAGCAAAGAAGGGACTGACTCCCAAAAAACGCACCTAAGCCTTATCATGATTACGGACAACATGTTTTTTTGGGTGTCTGTCCCTTCTTTGCGGGCTTAAGTTAGTGCCATTCAAACGTGTCCCCGGAATTCAAAGAAACTTCTTGCTTTTGTTGATGGAACATTTTCCATAATCCGGTTTTGCCGCTGTTACAAGCAATATATGCAACCATTTGGGCTTTGAAAGTATTACTATGGTTGCCGTAATAGTGTTTTTTCTCTCCGCCGGATCGGGAGCAACGGCCTTTCACATTACCGCCTCGCCAGACTTGAGGAGACTTTTTACATGCTGAAGAAACTTGCCGTGCCGCTGTATATGATGCTGGTTGCGCTGGGTCAGGCCTGGGCGCAGGAAACGACCGGCGCCGTGACCGTGGAACCGCCGGGGCTGATCCCCGCTTCGGACCGCATCACCCTGATGATGATGTTCGAGCAGGGCGGCGTCATCCTGTGGGTCATCATGGGGCTCGGCTTTGTGGGCATCGTGCTGGCCCTCTACCTGCTGATCACCGTCCGGTCCCGCCGCGAAGTGCCCCCCGCCCTGATGAAACGCGCCGTGGCCCAGGTCAAGGCGGGTGAGATCCAGGGCGCCTATCACATGTGCCTGGAACGGGACGAAATCCTGGCGCGGGTGCTGGCGGCCGGCCTGAAGATGGCGGGCCACGACCGTTTCGTCATCCAGGAGGCAATGGAAAGCGAAGGGGAACGCGGCGCCGCCGCGCTGTGGCAGCGCATCTCGTACCTGAACAATATCGGCACCACGGCGCCGCTGCTGGGGCTGCTCGGCACGGTCTGGGGCATGATGAACGCCTTCGGCGCGATCGCCTTTGACGCGGCCCAGGTCAAGGGAATCACCATGGCCTACAGCGTGTCCATGGCCATGATCACGACGGCGGCCGGGCTGGTGCTGTCCATCCCCGCCATGGGCATCTACTATTTCCTCCGCGGCCGGGTCATCCGCATCATCGCCGACGTGGAGGAACAGGCCAGCGTGTTCGTGGAACTGCTGGCGGAAGAGGCGCGGAAATGAAAATACACCATCGTTTTCAGGAAGACCCGGACACCATCCAGATGGCGCCCCTCATCGATATTGTTTTCCTGACGCTTATTTTTTTCATGTGGATATCGGTGTACGCGACCTTGGAGAGCGAGGTGGACATCCAGCTGCCCACGGCGGACACCGCCCAGCGAGGCGAACGCGCCCAGGGCGAAATTTTCATCAACCTCAACCGGGACGGGACCATCATGGTGAACGAGCGCATCCTGTCCCTGGAAGAATTGCAGCAGACCCTGAACCGCGTCGCTGCCTATTTTCCCGGCGGCGCAGTGATTATACGGGGCGACCATGCCGCCAACCTGGGCAACGCCATAAAGATACTGGACTGCTGCCGCAAGGCCGATATTCAAAACGTCGCCTTTGCCGCGCTCCCGGAAGAGGAGTAATCCAATGAAGGTCCACACCAGCCTCTTCCCTAAGAACCGGGTCTGTATAATCGCGGCGGCGCTACCTGCCGTTCTGTCGGTGCTGTGCATGCTGTCCGGGCCGGTCGCGGCGGAAACGGGACAGAACCAGATCGATTTCGCGAACGGCCTGTTTTTGCGCGGCTTTTATGAAGAGGCCATCGACGAATACGAGGCGTACCTTGCCGCGGCCCCGGCCGGCGAAGACGCCGCCACGGCCTGGTTGCGGTTGGGCCGCTGCGCCGTGGCCGTGAAGAACTACGACAAGGCCCTGGAAGCGTTCCGCAAGGCCGCGGAAGGCGCCGGGGATGATACCCGGCGCATCGAGGCACAGGTCAGCGCGGGCGAAGCGCTTTTCTTTGCCGGAAAGCATGCGGAAGCGATTGAGGCGCTGAAAGGCTTGGCCGCGAAGGAAACCCCGTCCGAACCGCGCGCGCGCGCCCTGTACTATCTGGGCCGGTCCGGCGCGGAAACAGGAGACCACGACACCGCCCTCATAATGCTGTCGGCCCTGGCCGCGGAAATTCCAGAATCGCCCCTGGCCGGTTTCGCCCAATACCACCTGGGATTTTCGCACCTGGCCAAGCAGAACACGGAAGAGGCCGCAAAGGCCTTTTCCGCCGCCGCCAACACCCAGGGGGCGGACGACGCGCTGCGTATGGAAAGCCGGTTCCGCGCCGCGGAATTGTATGACAAGCTCGGCTGGTCCGAGGCCGCCCTGGGCGCCTACGAACAGTTGCGCGCCGATTATCCCGACTCCGACTACGCGCGCCGCGCCGACTACGGCTACGGCTGGGCGCTGTATCACAGCCGCCGCTACGACGAGGCCTTCGCGCTGGCCGACGCCTTCGCGGAAGGGCGCCCGGATTCCCCCCACCTTGCGGGTTTCCTGTACCTGAAAGGCAACTGCCGCTACCAGCAGGGACGCCACGAGGAGGCGTTGAAGATCTACGCCGCCCTCCGTGAAAAGCACCCCGATTCCCCCTTCGCCGAACGGGCCCTGTACAAGAGTGCCTGGTCACAGCACCTATCGGGTGACAACACCGCGGCCGAGACCTCGGTGCGCGCGTTTCTCGAGGGCTTTCCAGGCTCCGCATACCGCGGCGAAGGACTGTACCTCCTCGGCACGCTGAACGTGCTGCTGGGCGACTATGAAACGGCGCTGCCGCACTTCCAGGAAGTGGCCGAAAAACACGGAAACAGCGAGTTCGCCGCCGAGGCGCTTTTCAAATCCGCTGAATGCTACGCCCAGCTGGGCATGCGCGATGAAGCCGCAAAAACATTTGAAGCCTTCGCCCGCCGGCATCCCGATCACACACTGACCGAACAAGCCATGCTTCGTTCGGGCGACGCACGCTTCACCGCGCAGGATTTCGCGGAGGCTCTTGCCAACTACCAGGGCATCCTCGCGAAACCCGGCGATCCTGCCGTGGAAGAGGAAACCCTCTACCGGCTGGCCGTAACCTATCACAACATGAAGGACTACGGGGAAAGCGCGGCGGCCTTCCGCCGGCTCCTCGAAAAATATCCCGAGGGCAAATACGCGGCGGAAACCCATTTCCGCATTGGCGAACATGAACTGAGGCAGAACAAAGACGCCCTGAAAGCCATTGAATCCTACCAGGCCGCGCTGGCGCGCAAACCTGAAAAAAGCATCACCGTCGCGGCGCTCCAGGGACTCGCCACCGCCCGTTATGAACAGAAAGATTATGAACAGGCCGCAGCGCAGGTGCTCCAGCTCATTCGCGAGTATCCGGACAGCCCGCTGCCGGCGGACGCCTATCTCTGGTGCGGCCAATGGCTGAACCAGGCGGAACGCTGGGCGGACGCCACGGAAGTTTTTTCCGCCCTTCTCCAGGCCCACCCGCAACATGAACAGCGGGGCGAAATCCTCTTTGTCCTCGCCGGATGCCAGGAAAAGGCGGGCGACGCGGACGACGCGCTCAAGAACTACACGACCGCCGTCGAAGCCGAAACGGACCCCGCGCGGGGCGCCGAAATGCGCAACCGCCTCGGCAAACTGCGCGAACAACGGGAGGAATACGATCAGGCCCGTGCCCTGTATGAGGCCGCGGCCAACCTGGACGGGGGCGAGCATTCCGCCCGCGCACGCTTCAACCTGGCGGCCCTGTATGAGACTCAGGGCGACCTTGAAAACGCTGCGCGTAATTTCATGCGCCTGGCCATCCTCTTCGTCCATGAAACCATGTCGCCCGAAGCGCTCTGGCGCGCGGGCAACTGTTACCTCCGCCTGGAACAGCCGGACCAGGCCGACAGTATTTTCCAGGAATTGATCAGCGATTACCCGGATTCTTCCTTTGCCGGGGAGGCCCGGGCCTTGTTAAACCAGGCCGCCGGCACACCGCCGGCGCCCGCGGAGTAACCATGCTCAGCAGGCGCACCATACTGGTTCTTTCCATCCTGTCCACCCTGGCGATCTACGTCCTGTTGCTTTGGATGTCGCCCTGGGTGATCCTCATGGAATCCGGACGGCTGGCGCCGAATATTTCCCGCATGTACCGGGTCGACCTGCTGGAAAGCGCGGCTGAACCCCGCCCGCGCCCGCAGCATCGCCCGCCGGAAGGCCTGCCAGCCGGCGGTATCGACACGGGAATCATGGATGCGCCGGGCACCCTTCCCGTCGAGGACACCCTGGCCGCGCCGCCGGTGGAAATCCCCGGTATGACGGAACGCATGGCGGGCGAACCGGCAAACCGCGAATACGACCTTGCCCCGGAACCCGAGCGGGTGCGCACCGTGGACGCGCGCATTCTTGAAATCGCCGAAGAGGCCGCGCGCCGCGACATAGACATCGCCCGGCGGCTGGTCCGGCCCAGCCCTGATTTTATCCTGCCGGAGGGGTCGCTGCCCGCGTTGCGCAGCCGCGACGCCGCGCCGGGGGACATCGCGCTGGAACCGGCGCGCCTGGGCCCGGGCCTGCTCGTACAGGCGATGCCCCTCACAGACGGGGAAACCGACCCCGGGGCCGGAACACCGGCGCCGGCCTTTGATCCCCAGGTATTCACCCCGGCCGAAAAGGGAACGGGGGCGGTCGTGCCGCAATTGGAACAAACGGTCATGGAGGCGCCTGTCCGGCGCGAAGCGGAAAAAGCGCGCGAAGAAAGCGGGTTCACCTTCATGGACGACCTGGTGGACATCCGTCTGGACACCTATGTGCCCGACCCCGACGAGCCGGGATATTTCCGACTGCGCATCCTGCCCCGCGAAGACGCGGTCATCGAAGCGGCGCCCAAGGACGTGACCTTCATCCTGGACGCCTCGCGCAGCATGCAACAACGCAAGCTGGATCTGGCCGCCCGGGGCGTCAGCGAGACCCTCGACAGCCTCCGGCCTGCAGACAGGTTCAACCTGCTCATTTTCCGGGACGCTGTGTCCCCCTTCCAGGCAGAACCGGCCTACGCCACCCCGGAAAACGTAGTGTTGGCGAAGCAGTTTCTAACCGGCCTGGAGTCCAAAGGGCAAACCGATGTCTACAACGGCCTGCTGCCCATCGCCCAGATAGAACCCCGGCCGAACCGCGCCGGCGTCATTCTGCTGGTAAGTGACGGCAATCCCACAACCGGTGTGCGCGACAGCCGCGAGATCATCAACCGCATCACCGAAGTGAACAACCTGCGCAACAATATCTTCGCTTACGGCGCGGGCAACACGGCCAACCGCTACCTGCTCGATCTGCTCGCCTACCGCAACAAGGGCGAAGCAATGCTTTCCGAAAACATCCAGAACGCACAGAAAGACCTCAAAGCCTTTGCGGCCGGTTTCTCCGACCCTCTGCTCGTCAATCTCGAGGCCGATTACGGACGAATTGTAGAAGAAGAACTCTATCCCAGGGTCATCCCCGACTTCTACCGGCAGCGTCCCATCACCCTCTTCGGACGCTACCAGCCCGGAAAAGAGCACGTCTTCGTCGCCCGCATCACCGGCCACAGTGGCGAAACGGTCAAGGAACTCCTGTTCCGCGCCGACCTCAGCAAGGCTGAAACCGGCGGTAAAGACGTGGCCCGAGGCTGGGCCTTCCAGAAGGCCTACCACATCATCGGCGAAATCTCCCGGCAGGGCGAACTGCCCGAACTGCTCGCGGAACTCAAGCGCCTTTCCGACACCTATGCCATCCGCACCATTTACGATGACTGAAGTGTGTCAGGAGAACGGACTGCTTCACCTCCTGTTACGAACTCCCCCGTATTCTTGACCTGTATTCAGGGCTTTGTTATACTGAAATCAGGTACAAAGCGATACGCAAACAGGTTTGGACACGCTTGTCCCGGCAATCCGTCAATCAAGAACCCGAAGGCAAAGGGGCATATGCGGCTTCCGTTTAACAGGCCTGGAAGGCAGACCGAATGAATACGATCACCGTGGAGCAGATGATAACCGTAGACGGTGAAATCACCGTCAAGGGGTTGCCGATTAAGCGCGGGCAGTACGTCGAGGTGATTGTGGTACCCCATGAGAAAGAAATACCGGCCAAGGATCCCCTTACGGTTGGACAACTAAAGCAATCCGGCCTTATCGGGTTATGGAAGGACCGCGAAGACATCCCGGATGGCGCATCCTACGCGAGATTGCTGCGAGAACAGGCGCAATTGCGGCATACCCATGATACTGCTTGACAGCGACATCATGATAGACCTGTTAAGGCAATACCCGCCTGCAGTCCAATGGTTCGATCTTCTGGAGGAAGGTGAACAGATATTGATCCCGGGGTATGCGGTGATGGAACTAATGCAAGGATGCAGAAGCCATTCCGAACTTTCCCAGCTTCAAAAAGTGCTTGCCCCGTGTGCAGTGGTGTGGCCGTTGCCGGAACAGTGTAATGTCGCGCTGGCATTCTTCGCCAAGTATCGTTTAAGTCATCAGCCGGGCATGCTGGATATCTTAATCGGACAGACAGCTATCGCTCTGGGTTTGCCATTGCACACTTTCAATCAGAAACATTTCAGTCTTATTCCTGATTTACATACCATCCAGCCTTACCAAAAATGATAGATCGCCTGATTCCGGTAATAGACGCACCCATCACCCCTTGACCCATAACGGTGGGTGCGGCTATAATGCCGGGGCAGAGCGACACCCCGGGTCAATTACATCCTGCTCGCGGTGCGCCTGGCAAAAAAAACACCCCACCCCACCTGGGTTTGAAACAACATTGGGAGAACACATGTTTACCGCTGACCGCCTGGGCAAAGTGCCCCCCTACCTATTTATGACGCTCAGAAACAAGATCAACAGCGCGAAAGCGGCCGGAATCGACGTGATCAGCCTGGCCATCGGCGACCCGGTGGATCCCACCCCGGAACCCGTCGTCGAGGCGCTGGCACACGCAGCCCGAGATAAGGCAAACCATCGTTACCCCACGGATGAAGAATGGGGCATGCTCGCTTTCCGCGAGGCGGTGGCGCGCTGGTACGACCGCCGGTACGGTGTGGGGCTCGACCCCAAGTCCGAAATCATCGCGCTCATCGGTTCCAAGGAAGGGTGCCATCATTTTGCCCTGGGGGTGGTCAACCCGGGCGACCTGGTGTTGGTCACGGACCCGGGTTACCCGGGCTACAAGCCAAGCATCTGGTTTGTCGGCGCGGAACCCTGGCCGGTGCCCATGCGCGCCGAGAACCAGTTTCTGCCCAAATTATCGGACATCCCTTCGGACGTGGCGCGCCGGGCACGGGCATTTTATCTAAATTATCCGAACAACCCCACCGGCGCGGTGGCTACCCGGGCGTTCCTGGACGAGCTGGTGGCCTTTGCCCGGCAGTATGACATCGCGATATGTTATGATAATCCGTACAGTGAAGTGGTGTTCGGCACGGAACGTCTCAGTTTCCTCAATGCGGACGGCGCCAAGGACGTGGGTGTGGAACTCAATTCCTTGTCCAAGCCGTACAACATGACCGGCTGGCGCATCGGCATGGCCAGCGGCAACCCGGAAATCATCCGGGCCATTGCCGCGTCAAAGTCGAACACGGACAGCGGTGTATTCAACGCGGTTCAGTACGCGGGCATCAAGGCGTTGGACCAGTGTGACGGCTTCATCGATGAAATGCTCAAGGTTTACGGCGCCCGGCGCGACAAGGTTCTGACAACCCTCCGGGAACTGGGCTGGAACTTTGACGTGCCCAAGGGCACCTTTTACCTCTGGGTACCGGTGCCGGCGGGGTACACCTCCGCTGGGTTCTGCGATTTCGTATTTGACAAGGCCGCCGTGGTCCTGGCGCCGGGCGCCGCCTACGGCGAAAACGGCGAGGGCTACGTACGCTTTTCACTCACTGTGGAAGACGAACGGCTGGATGAGGCCCTGGAGCGACTGCGCGCCACTATCGGCAAACAGACCTTTTAAGCGCGCGGGCGTCAATAAGGATTACCATGAACGGAAACCTGGATTTTATAGAGCCCTCGCAGATAGGCATTATCCCCGCGGGCGCGACCAAACAGGAGGCGTTGGACAGGATCGTCTCGCTTTTGTCGCATAATCCCGACATCAGCGACCTGGACGCCCTGCGCCGGGCCGTTTTTGAACGGGAAGCCATCCAGAGCACCGGTCTGGGCAACGGTGTGGCCGTGCCCCATGTGCGCATTCCTGAGGTAAAATCCCTGACTATCGCGCTCGGCATTGCACCGGACGGTATTGATTATGCCGCGCTCGACAACAGCCCCGTCCAGGTCATCGTTCTCTTCGCTACGCCGAAAGACGCCAAAAAATCCTACCTGAGCCTGCTCGCCAAAGTCATGGTGGCCCTGCGCAATCGCAATACCTTCGCCGCCCTTGCCTCTTGCCGCACGGTGGAAGAAGTGCAGGCTCTGCTGTAAGGTATAGGGTTGAAGGACGCAGAAGGCATGGCGTGGAGTTTTTTTGCCTGTTCGTCGCCTCACCCCATAGGTCCCGTAGGTCCCATAAGTCCTATAGGTCCTATAACAGTCGTTTGATCCTGCCCCCTACTTCCCCTTCGCCGCCCGTTTTTCCAGTTCGAGTTTCAGGGCTTGCTGATAGCCGTCAAGCGTATCGAGGCGCATCAACTGGAAACCCACCACGGCGATGCCGCCCTCGGCCGGAGCCAGGGCGCGTTTGAATTTGGACGATTCGCCGCTGCCCGCGAAGCCGACGGTATGCTTGCCCGCCTTGAGGAGATGAATATCCAGCGGAAGCCAGACAGGATCCATGCCCCGCGCCCCGAAATCCACGGGCTGGCCGACGGGTTCCCCGTCCAGCAGCGGCTGGTACACCCCGCAGAAAAGGGAATACATAAAAATGCCGTCCAGCCGGTACCGTCCGTCCTCCGGCACCTCAAAGTCAAAATCAATCCGTCCCTTGTCGATGCCGGGCACATACAGGACAGCCGGTTCCATGGGCACCACGAGCAGCGGCGGATCGGCCGTATAGGTCATGGACGCCGCCATGAGCATCGTTGCGGGCGGCACGCGCTCCGCCCGGGACGGGAAAGGCTCGGGGGAGAACACGGGCGGATACTGGTACCAGAACGCCACCGAGCTGACCCAGTCATAGCGTTCAATAAAGCCGCCCACTTCGATCTGCATCAAGGGCGCCTGGTCATTAAATATACTGCCGCGATGCTCGATTTCGGTTCGCAGGGCGGTCGTGAAAGGGATGGGGTCGGTAATATGCCAGCGATAAGCGCTGACCCGGTCGCCGGCAAGAACCCCCTCGTACACGGGCACCCCGTAATAGGGCGTGGAAAATTCGCGGAACCCCCACGAATCATTGAAGTAGTCCTCCGTGCCCGTACCGCGCAATTGCGGCAGTTCGGCCCCATCAATGTAAAAGAAATCATCCCCTTCCCCGAACCACCCGGTTTCCATCTGTAACGCCGATAAAACCGTGCCCACGTAGTGGCCTTTTCCCTCAGTCTGAAGAATCCGGTAATTGCCCGGCTTGGCCGGGTATTCCTGGCGGTACCGCGCGTGAAAATAGAGCGTGTCCTCGGGTAGCGATTCCAGCTTGCGCCAACTCAGGTAATAATAGAACGAGTCCACGCGCATCTCGGTATTGTCATTGGTGACGGTCACCTTGATGGACTCACGGAAAGGCATCTGCCAGTAGCACGCGCGCGAACGGCCGTTGGACGAGGTGGCGACCGGCTGGGAGGTGAACTGCCGCTCCATCGCATTGCCCACACCAAAAAAATCGCCTAGGGGCGCCTCCACACTGGGCTCTTCCAGACCATCGTAGTAAACTCGCAATACCAGCGAACGGGCGTAATACGGATCGTAAGCGCCCACGGTGTTCCAGAAATGGGTGATAATGCCGGGCCCCTGTTCGTCCATCAACACCAGCGTGGCCCCCGCCTCGATAGGCCGGGCATCACCGTTGCTGTGGATCTCCACATGGCTGCTACTGGCGCGCCGCGCTTCATAGGCCTGTACCTGCGTCAGGTTCCCCAGCGCCCCCGCATCCGCGATTATGATATCAGATCTATCATCTGCGAAAGCTACGATAGCCACACCTGTTAAAACCGCATAGAGCAAATTTCGCATTGTATTTTCCCTGTCCAATATAAGTAAGCTGTTAAAAACTTGCTTACTTGCCCATGCGGTATTTTATACCATTGTCTCGAGAATGTCAACAAGTTCTTTGAAGACATCCATCGCCCGGCGTATGGGTTCCGGCTCGGAAAGGTTGACCCCGGCCGTCTTGAGGGTATCCAGGGGGTACCGGGAACCGCCCGCGGCCAGAAAGGCAAGGTAGCGTTTCCGCTCCTGTTCGCCGCCATCCAGCACCATGCGGGACAGGGTAATGGCGGCAGAAAGCCCGGTGGCGTACTTGTACACATAGAACGCGCGGTAGAAATGGGGGATGCGCATGCCTTCCAGTTCGAGTTCCTTGTCCACCACCATGGCAGGGCCGAAATAGGCGTCAAGCAGTTTCCGGTATTCGCCGCGGAGTGTTTCCAGGGTCAGGGGCTGCCCCCCTTCCGCGATTTCGTGGATGACTTTCTCATACTCGGCAAACATGGTCTGCCGGATGATGGTGCCCCGGATTTCATCGATTTGCTTGTTGATCAGCAGCACGCGCTCCTGTTCCGAGGCGGCGTTTTCGAGGAGATACCGTCCGAGCAACTGCTCGTTGAAGGTGGAGGCCACTTCGGCAAGGAGGATGGGATACTGGGCATATTGGTAGGACTGGGCACGCATGCTGTACCAGGAATGCATGGAATGGCCCGCTTCATGGGCGAGTGTAAACACGCTGTCCAGCACGCCGCTCTTGTAGTTCATGAGGATGTACGGCGGGCAGCCGTAGCAGCCGTAGGAGAAGGCGCCGCTGTGTTTGCCCCGGTTCTCATAGCGGTCGACCCAACGCCCCGAGCTCAGGCCGCAGCGCATGGCATTGACATATTCGTTTCCAAGCGGCGCCGTGGCCGCGCAGCACAGATCAACCGCCTCGTCATAGGTGATGTCTTTGGCCGCGTCCTTCACGATGGGCGTGTAAGTGTCGCAAAAATGCAGTTTCTTCAGGCGCAGCGCACGCCTGCGCAGCTCCAGGTAGCGGTATACGGTCGGCAGGGCCTCGCGCACGGCGGCGATGAGGGCGTCATAGGCGGCAACAGGCATTTTATCGCCAAAAAGCGCCGCTTCCCGCGCGGAAGGATAGTTTCGGGCCCGGGCGTAGTAAACATCCTGCAGCACGGAGCCGTTCAGCGTGGCGGCCAGTGTGTTGCTGTGGCCTTCCATGACACCGTAATACTTGTGAAAAGCCTCCTTGCGCACCGCCCGGCGGGGGGATTCGAGCAGGCCCCGGAAAGAACTCTGGGTCAGTTCGACCAGGTTGCCCTCCTCGTCCTCCACTTCTCCAAACTTCAGGTCAGCGTCGCTGAGCTGGTCAAAGACCTTGGAAGGCGTTTCCGCCACTTCTCCCTGCATGGCGAGCAGCCGCTCCTCGTTCGGGGACAGGATGTGGGGGCGGTAGCGCAGGAGGCATTCCAGGGTAAAGCGGTGGGGCTGCAGCAGGGGATCCTTTAGGAAGACAGCCATCCTGGCTTTAGGAATGGCCTGGATTTCCGGGTTGATATAGCTCGACGCCTCGCCGAAACGCGTAGCCAAAAAGGAAAAGCGCGCCACCATAGCCTGGTACTGCGGGTTGGCGATGTCCTCGCTGTATTTCAGCTGGGCATAGGCGCCCGCCTTTTCAAGGAGTAGCCCGACTTCGTTGGAAAATTCGAGGCAGCGCCACAGCTGTCGCGCGGAACGGCCCAGTTTACCCCGGAACGCCGCCGCCTCGGGCAGCCGTTTCTCCAGCCGGGCAAAGGCCTTCTCCCACGCGGTATCGGAAGAAAATAAGCGCGTCAAATCCCAAGTGTCGGCCTGGGCCACCTTGGACCGCGGCGCGGGCGCTTTACGTTTGGACATGGCTCTCTCCTGCTGTCTCTGTTTCTATTTCACGGTATGACGTTTCTGCGCCGCACAAGACGACAACGCCCTGGTCACTCACTGTAAAAGCGGTAATGGGTCCGCGTATGGTACCGTTCACCCGGATGCAATATGGTAGACGGGAACGCGGGCTGATTCGGCGAATCGGGGAAATGTTGTGTTTCGAGGCAAAATCCGCCGCGATGATTATAAATGGCGCCGGTTTTGCCACGGTTGGTGCCGTCCAGGAAGTTACCACAGTAGAACTGCACGCCGGGCTCGGTGGTCCAGGCCTCCAGCACGCGCCCGGTAATGGGCTCCTTCACCCGCGCCGCCTGCTTAAACCCGCCGGTCGCCGCGGCATCGAGCACGAAATTGTGGTCATAGCCCCGGCCGAACTTCAGTTGTTCATCCTCGGCGCCGATGCGCGCGCCGATGGATGTGGCGGCGCGGAAGTCAAAAGGCGTGTTTTCCACGGGACGCAGTTCGCCCGTGGGAATGAGCGTTTGATCAACAGGCGTAAACGTGTCGGCGAACAGGGTTAGCTCGTGGTCCAGGATGGTGCCGCCGTTGTGGCCCTTCAAGTTAAAATACGTGTGATTGGTCAGGTTCACGGGCGTGGGCGCATCCGTCTCGGCTTCATACTCGATTTCGAGGGTCTTGTCTTTGGTGAGCCAGTACGTCACCGTGCAGCGGAGCGCACCGGGATACCCCTCGTCACCCGCCGGGCTGTTGTGGGACAGTTCAAGGCCCACGGCATCCTCACGCGACACGGGCGCGGCGTTCCAAAGCGCCTTGTCGAAGCCCCGCAGGCCGCCGTGCAAATGATTCTCGCCGTCATTCTGCGCCAAGGTGCTCACCTTGCCATCCAGCGCGAAACAGCCCTTGGCGATGCGGTTGCCGTAGCGGCCCACAATCGCGCCAAAATAAGGGTGCTTGTTCACGTAACTTTCCAGGTCATCAAAACCGAGCACCACGTCCGCAAGGTTTCCGTTCCGGTCCGGCGTCCAAAGGGACACGATAATGCCGCCATAGTTCGTGATGGCCGCCTTGAAGTCCGGCGCCGCCGTCAGCAGGTACACGTCCGCGGCCCCGCCCTCGGGGGTCACGCCAAAAGGCCGTTTATGAATCGTCATGGGTGGTTCACTCCTCGTCTCATCGGGTTCACAACACACATAGATCACTTTGGTGTCAGAGGCGCCTTCCTCTTCGGCGCGCGCCCCCGCAACGGCCGTCAGCACGGCCAGAAAAAGATACGCTGCAATCATGGCATGCTTCATTGCGGCAACCCTTCCTTCCAGGATGGTGACATGCCGGCCCACATGCCGGCAACTAGACGCATTATACACGCACAGCGCCGACAGGGAAAAACCAACCCGACACCACAGCCGCCGCCTTACACCCGCCGATCTTTCCGACCCTGTCCGACCTCGTCCGACCTTGTCCGGACCTGTCCCCCGCAATTGCCAATCCTTTCCGGCCCATGCTATACTACGCCCTGTTTTCAGGCGGCTCCAACCAACCACAAAAGGATCTTCAATATGACATTTCCCATGGACACGACCTCCTATAAACCCGTGGCCATCGACCCCTTTAAGGGCGACATGACGGCCGAACAACGCCAGCAGCTGCTTACCAACATCCAGGTGATGCGCGACACCATCATCTTCTTCACGGCGGTGGCGGGCGCGCGCGGCCTCGGCGGACACACCGGCGGCGCTTACAGCATCGTGCCCGAAGCGCTCATCGCGGACGCGTTCATGAAGGGTTCGGACCGCTTCTACCCGGTCCATTTTGACGAAGGCGGCCATCGTGTCGCCCTGCAGTACGCCCTGTCCGCGTTCAACGGCGACATGCCCATGGAGCGGTTGCTCGACTACCGCGCCGCGGGGCGCGGCCTCTACGGCCACCCGGAACTGGACCCGGAACTCGGCATCAAATTCGCCTCGGGCAGGCTCGGCCACATGTGGCCCTTTGTCAACGGCGTCGCCTCGGCGAACCCGGACAAGGTGGTGTTCATGCTCGGTTCCGACGGCTCCCAGATGGAGGGCGACGACGCCGAGGCGGCCCGCTTCGCCGTGGCCCGCGGGCTCAACGTGAAACTGCTCATTGACGACAACGACGTCACCATCAGCGGGCATCCCTCGGACTACCTGCCCGGTTACAACATCGCGAAAACCCTGGCCGGACACGGCCTGAAAGTGGACACGGGCGAAGGCGAGGCATTCGATGAACTATATGCGCGCATGGTCGCTGCGGTGCGCGAAAACGGACCGGTCGCCCTGGTCAACCGCCGCAAAATGGCGCCGGGCGTGCCCGGCCTCGAAGGCACCCACGCGGGCCACGATGTGATCAAGGTGGACCTCGCGAAGGAATACCTGAAGATGCGCGGCCACACAAACGCGGTCGCCTATCTCGAACAGGTGACCAAGACCGGCGGCGGCGCCCAGTACCGGGGCTGCACCAAAGAGACCGCCAGCAACCGCACCGAGTTCGGCAAAATCGTCAACGGCATTCTGGACGCCCTGTCCGAAGCCGAACGGGTCAGCAGCGTGCTGGTCGTGGATTCCGACCTTGAAGGATCCACGGGTCTCAAGGGCATCCGTGCCGCCCATCCCGAGGTGTGCGTCAACGGCGGCGTCCAGGAGCGGGGCAACTTCTCCGCCGCCGCGGGCTTCGGCTTCAAACCGGGCAAACAGGGCATCTTCAGTACCTTCTCGGCCTTCCTGGAAATGATCATCTCCGAACTGACCATGGCGCGGCTGAACGACGCCAACGCCATCTGCCATTTCTCCCACGCGGGCATTGACGACATGGCCGACAACACCTGCCATTACGGCATCAACATCTGCCTGGCCGATTGCGGCATCCCCGAAGGTGACAAGACGCGTCTCTATTTCCCCGCCGACGCACTGCAGCTAAAGTCGGTGCTGGAAACCATCTGGAAGGATCCGGGCATCCGCTTCGTGTTCACCCTGCGCAGCGTGACCCCCTTCATCTGCCGTGAAGACGGCTCGCGCCTCTACGGCGACGGTTACCGCTTCACCCCCGGCAAGGACGAGGTGGTGCGCGAGGGCAAGGCGGGCTACGTGGTGTCCTATGGCGACATGCTCTGCCGCAGCCTGGACGCAGTCGAACGCGCCCGCGAAGCCGGCCTGGACGTGGGCCTCATTAACAAGCCCACCCTGAACGTGGTGGACGAGGATATGATGAAGCGGCTTGGCGCCGCGCCTTTCGTCCTGGTCGTGGAAAGCCAGAATGCGCGCACCGGCCTCGGCAGCCGCTTCGGCACGTGGCTCCTCGAGCGCGGGCTCGCCCCGAAATACGCGGCCCTCGGCGTCACCAAACCCGGCCAAGGCGGCCTGAGCGAACATATGTTCCACCAGGGCCTCGACCCCGACAGTGTCCTTGCGAAAATAAAGCAACTGGCCGGCTGAGACCGATAACAGTCTTTCCCAAAAGCGCGGGCAGGGCCCGCGCTTTTTTTTGTGCCCCACCTGTCCCTTTTGGATCTGGCGAGCGGCAACCCCGGGAATTCAAGAGTGCAGTGTGTCATGCGCTTTCGCCCTCTCTCCCGGTTGTGGTGCAGGCATCTTGCCTGCGGCAGGCAAATAGGCCCTTCCGGCAGGCAAGATGCCTGCACCACAAACAAGAGGCGCCCCATGGATATTCAATCGTCCCTACGGGACTTCCCCTGCCCAGTATGCCCAAGTTTCATAATTCACATGCCCCATCGCCTTTTATTCCACATTCCTCATTCCTCATTCCTCATTCCCCATCCCTCATCCCTCATTCCTCATCCCTCATTCCTCATTCCGCATTCCTCATTCCGCATTCCGCATTCCGCATTCCGCATTCCGCATTCCCCCTGTCCCCTGCCCTTGCACCCCCTTCCCCCGCCTTGTTTATAATGGCCTTACCCGAAACCACAGAAGGAGTCTTACCATGCCGCAGCTGTGGCGCGATATCAGCATTCCCATGCACCCTGGCATGACGACCTGGCCGGGCGATCCGGTTTACCAGTTCGACGCGGCCGCACGCATCGCGGATGGGGCGTCGTGCAACCTGTCAGAAATCCGCTTGTGCACCCATACGGGTACCCATTGCGACGCGCCTTGGCATTTCATCGACACGGGCAAAACCCTGGACCGGGTGGATCTGTCCGTGTTCATGGGCGAGGCGCTGGTGCTGGACCTGTCGGCAGTGGACGTGATCCGCGCGGCCGACCTGCCGCAGGCGCGCCTGCCCGAACGGATCCTGTTCAAAACGCGAAATTCGGACCGCCCCGCCGACGCGCCCTTCGACCCGGCCTTCACCGCGCTGGAGGAAGACGCGGCGGCGCGCATCGCCGGGGACGGCGTACATCTCGTCGGCATCGATGCCTTATCCATCGCGGTCAAGGGGAAAAGCAGCCCCGTACACCGGACCCTGCTGGGCGCGGGTGTCATTGTGGTGGAAGGGTTGCGCCTCGCCGGTATCACACCAGGAGTGCATGAATTCATCGCGCTGCCCCTGCCCCTGTCCGGCGCCGACGGCGCCCCCTGCCGGGCGCTCCTGCGCGATTAACACACGATCGCGGCCCCCTGCAGCGGCGTCATTCCGGTTTTTCGCGGTGGAGAAAGGGTCCGGGTCGAAAGGTAGACCAGGCCGCGAAAAGGCAGGAATCCATCTTCGGAAACCGCAAGCAGGAACAAACAGCCAAGATGATCCCAACGATATGTACCGAGGAATTCAATCGTCCCTACGGGACGTCCCCTGACCATGGTATCCAGGCTTATAACAGGCCCCTGACCCCTGCCCCGTGTCTCCTATCTCCTATCTCCTATCTCCTATCTCCTATCCCCTATCCCCTATCCCCTATCCCCTATCCCCTATCCCCTGACCCCTGTCCCCTGACTCCTGCCCCAAAACATGGCGACGGCGAGCACGATCAGCAACAGCGTGAAGGTGCCCACGGTAAGCATGAATCCCGTACGGGTCGTTTCGGAATAGTACCCGAAGAAAACGCTATGCGTCCCCGCAGGCACCACCACAGCCTTGAAGGCGTCGTTCGCCTTCAGTATCTCCGCTTCTTTTCCGTCGATATAGGCTGTCCAACCGGGATACCAGGAATCCAGGAAGGTCAGGATGCGCGGCCCGGAAAGATCGTGCAGCGTTACCAGCGCGGTATTGGCGGAGCGGCTTTCGATGACAATCCGGTCATCCTCATCTTCCAGGTCCTTCGCCACATAGGCGCGGGTGAGTTGAAATGACGATCCCGCCGTCCGGGACCAAGCCAAGGTGATGGTATTCTTCCCGCAATCCGGCAGGGGTATTTCCAGAAACCGTTCTTTTCCCGCCGTATTGACGGTTCGGCTACGCCGGAGCGGACGGGTAAAGCCGAGTTCATCCCGGCACAGGGGTGTGAATTCCACCGGTACCGTCCCGTGGTAGCCGATGTACAGCGCGCTGTGGGCGAAATCCTGATCAAAAGCGGGCAGTCGCAATTCATAATTCCTTCCCCGGGCAACCGCCTTGGACATGTCAAGTAGGCCCAGGTCCACCTCTTCCACCGTATCGGAAACCGCATGCCGGGGCAAGGCTTCATGCGGTATTTCCGGCACGGGCAGCGGTGCGCCGGACGGGGTGTCCGTGAGAAACACGGTGGTACTTGCAGGATAGATGTCCTCTTTCGGCGGCAGTTCTCCGGCCGCCCACTGACGGGCCAGCCAGAAGGAACGTTTCATGAGCAGGTTGCCCCGCTGGTTTTCCACCGTCACATCCTCCCCTTTAAGATGTCCCCGGTAGAAGTTTTCGTACCCGATACGGCAGAGAACTTTCCTGGTTTCCCCAACGTAAAGCGGATTATAGCCGGCCATGCTGTAATCGAGGCTGAACATGTTCCAGTTCGGGCGCACCACAGCGCCGCGCCGGTTTGATACGGAGAGGGTTTGATATTCACCAAATGAGGCCGTCGGCATTTTATTGGAAACGCGCTTGGATACATAGGCCGGCAGCATCTGCGCGCTCCAGGCGATGATTTCGGCGGCAATCAGTAAGCCCACCGTCCAGCGGCCCAGGCGCGGCAGGGGCAGCAGGGAAAAGACGCAGACCGCAATCAGCGCGGCCAGCGGGATATGCCACACGTACAGCCAGGTCTGTTGCAGCACGTCTTCACGCAGCCACGCGCGCAGCATGTACAGCATGGCGGCTCCGAAAGCTGCCAGCAACAACGCGCGCGCAGCCCGCGCCCAGTACCGGGCAGGCGCACGGCCCGCCGCGTCCACGCCGAACGCGACAAGCATGGCAAAGGGCATACTGGCGAAGGAACCAGCCCGCCAGGGCGACACGGTGATGTTCAGAATGTCATAACGATGCAGCAGCGCGCCAATCGGGAAAGGCGGCCCCAGTGTGCAGTCGGTCAATACCAGATACAGCAGGAAATAGATCAACGCGTTGCGCCGCTTTTTGTGGGTGAAAGCGGCCAGCGCCACCAGCAGTGCGCCTATGCCCGCGCCGCGCGGACCCAGGGGCATCCAGGTATTCCCGGGAAAGAAAAGGACGCATTTGAGCATGTGCAGCGGATCAAACTCCTGCGTCACCTCGGCAACTTCCACACCGGAAGCGGCCACGCGGGCGCTCGTGCCGCCCAGTTCCATTGCGGGCAACAGCAGCACACTGGACGCGAGTATGGTCAATACCGCAATGGCCCCGAGCAGGAGTGCGCGACCCGCACCGGCGCGGCAGTTTCGCGCCAGGCTGGACAGACGAAAGCCCCACTTCCGGTTCAGCAAAAAATCAAAAATGCCGAAAAAACCGAGCAGCAATCCCAGGTACAGGCTTAACTGGGGAAAACCGGCCAGGGTGCTGTAAGCGAAGAAGATGGTCGTAAAAACGGCGTAGACTATCCGGGGCGCCGTTTCCGTTTCGTCAAAAGCGCGTTTGGCCGCCCATAACACCCAGGGCGCCCACACGATGACGAGGGGATACACGTAGAACTCGGTGAAGTAAATGATATTGAAGGCGTTAAACATGAAGGCCAGCGCGCCGACAAGCGCGGCGGGCAGACTGAGTTTGTAGAGGCGTGCCAGGCAGATGACGCCCAGGCCCGCCCACAGCAGATGCAGAAGCCGCAGGATATGCAGGCTCGCGGTGGTGGCCCACGGATCGTAGGCGGGGGTCAGCAGACTCCGGACAAGGTGAGGCGGGTAACAGGCGCTTGCCTGTGGATCCGCGGCAAAAGGCATGCCACAATACGAAAGGGGATTCCACAGGGGGAATTCACCGTTCCTGAGGGACACGTCCAAGAGGAAGGCCTGCGGCGCAAAATAGAAACGCTCGTCCAGGGGACCGAAGGCCTTGTCCCACCGGGGCTGTTCCCAGTAATAGGAGTACACATAAAGCGAGGCGCATACCAGGCAGGAAAGCGCAAAAAGAATGCCGAACAGCATGCGCAGCCGTCCGCAACGGGCGGGCCGGCGTTGGCTTTCCATCGTTATTGCATGCTCCTCCACAGGGCTCACCGCTTCCTCAGGACGACCAGCAGAATGGAGCCCGCCCGAACCGGCAAAGACGCTTCCAGTTCGTGAACGCGCCGGGCGAACCCTTCACTGAGAGGGGCGATCCAAGGCGCGAGGAAGCAGAAAGAGGTGAGCCGCTCAATTTCGAAACCGGCCTGCGCGCAGGTGTCCCGGAGACGGCGCGGCGTAAAGCGGCAGACATGCTGGTCCCCACGCATGGTCGCCGTCTTCTGGAGTTTGTCGCAGGCGAACTCGATCACCGGCCAGAGGCTGGCGTAATTGGGCGTAGTCAGGAGCGCGTGTCCGCCCGGCTTGAGCAGGCCGTGGAATGCGCCGAGCATGTTCAGCACTTGGTCGTGGTAAATGTGTTCAATGACTTCCAGGCAGTAGATGCTGTCCACAGGGCGTTCCACGTCAAAGGACTCGTCCACGAGTCCATGAACAAAGCGGATGTTTTCCGAGGGGAACTGTTCCCGGGCGAAGGCGATGGCGGATGCGTTGCCGTCCACGGCGAGTACCGACGCGCCCCGGCCCGCCAGGTGATTCGAGATGACGCCGGACCCGCAGCCCACATCCATGACGTAATCGCCCGGGCCGGGCGGCAGGAAACGGTCTATGACCAGTTGTTTGGACAGGTGCCAGAAGCGTTGCACGGGATTGCCCGCGGTGAGCGCTTTATACTGGTACGAGCCGTCAATGGCAATGGTGTCGCCCGTGCGCCGGTTCGCGCCGGAAGTGTCAACGTCATTCGTCATGATGTGTAGTTCTCTTTTCAGCATGTATGGATTCGGCCAGGAAATAAGGAGGCCGTCCTTTGACTTCCGTGTAGATGATGGACAAATATTCGCCGATGATGCCCAGGGCCACCATAATGACGCTGCCCACGATCAACTGAAGCAGGATCATGGTGGTGAAGCCTTCCACGGCCCCGCCCAGCAGCCACGCGCCGAAGGTGTATACCCCCAGCAGGAACGAGGCGCCCGCGAAAAGGAAGCCCAGTATGGTGACAAAATGCAGCGCAATGGTGGAAAAGGAGGTCAGGGCCGTCAAGCCCAGGCGCACCAGATTCTTCACGTTGAATTTGGTTTTGCCGGCGGCGCGTTCCCGAATATGCAGGGGCAGGTTCGCGCCACGAAAGCCCATCCAGTTCACCAGCCCCCGGAAAAAAGCGCGCCGTTCGCGCAGTTCCAAAAAGGCGTCAATGACCTTGCGGTCCAGCAGCTTGTAATCGCTGTCGCCGACCAGGTGCCGCCCGGCCGCGCGGGTCATCAGGAAATTGAAGCCGTACACGCCAAGGCGGTAGAGAAGGGATTCATTGCCCCGCTCCGCCTTGACCGTATTGACCACGTCGATGCCGCCGGCCGCCCATAAATTCACCATGTCCGCCATGAGTTCGGGCGGATGCTGCAGGTCGCCGTCCATGACGATGGCCAGGTCACCCGTGGCATGTTCCAGGCCCGCACGGATGGCCGCCTCCTTGCCAAAATTACGGCTGAAGCGCAGGGCACGGACCTGTTCCGGATACTGCGCTGCCAGATTGTTCAACACTTCCCACGTGCCATCGGTGGAACCGTCATCCACGAGAATGCATTCCCATCCCGCGACTTGGGACGCAGGCAAGCCGTCCACCACTTCCCGAATCACCGTGAAGCTTTCCCGGAAATGTTCTCCCTCGCAATACAGGGGGATAATTACTGTAAGTTTACCTTGGCGCATAGACAGACCTGTTTTCCAACCATTGAAGTAAGCGCGGGAACCGCACTGCCCATAGAGTACACCAACACACCTATTGCTGGCAATGTGCCTTCTTTTATCGTATTTTGTCAGTGTCCTTCGACGTAGAGCACTCTAAGTTTATCAAGGAGTCTACCCAAATCCAAGGCTCGAATTCCCAAGGCATTCAGGTTGACAGACTCCGTTGCCATTGCCTTCAAAAACCGGTCCATGTCGTAGGCGATCGTATTCGGGATATCCAGTACCGCATTCGGGTCAAGCAACTGAAACAGCCGAATAACATCGTTTCTGTGCTTGGTGATGGCCTTGGAGTCCACCTGTATTCCTGCCTGCCTGCGTGTGCCGAGGTCCAGCCAGGCGCGCGCCTTGAGGGGGATGAGATGTTCCGCATTGAGGAGGGTTATACCATCTAACTGAATCTTACCGCCTTGCAGGAAGGCGTAGTAGGTATCATCCATCAGTATTGCGGACAGGCTTGAACATTCCTCCACGGGTATGGGGGTGAGGTGCGCTCCAGACCTTGGCGCACCGAGCAGATCGGGTTTCCGCGCAAACAACTCAAGCATATAGGGGTAGCCCCTCTGTTCAGGTTTAGCGAAGCGATAATAGGTGGGGCGCCCGGCGGCATTCTGCTGTTGTTGGTAGGCCCCGTCGCGCACAAAATTCCAAAAAGTCTGGACAAAGGCGGCATCCAACGCTTCGATGCAAAGAACAATGTCGAGATCTTTGGTCGCGCGAAAGGGCAATCCGGCATTTTGCATGAGCATATCGCAGGCAGCCCCACCGATAAGCACATACCGGTCACCGTAGGCGGCAAAATGATCCCGGAATAGGTTCAGACCCGTTACCATGACATTTCCTTCAACAGGGTTTCCAAAGCGCCCTGTACCCGTTCGTCAGGATCATCCCGCATGGAAAGGAAAAGGGAGAGCCGGTCCACAATGCCGGCCTCGGCGAATCGTTCCGGCGAATACTTCCAGAGCTGAATTTCGGCATCCCCCGGTTCCGGCACATCCACCTCGATAACCGCCTCCTGCAGGACACGGTTTTTCCACGTAGGCCCATGAACTGCATAGGCCGGGATGTCGGGGGAGGCCAGCAGACTGTACCGCGCCAAGGCGCCTTGTCCCGCCAGGCGATCCCCTTCGGCCGGCATGAAGCCCGAAAGAAACCGCTTTCTTTGCACAGGCGTTGCGAGTCGGGGCAATACCTTTTCCCAAAGGGCGCGCCCCGTTTCCGTGAGACGCAATTGCCGTTCTTTCCCCCGTATGGCATACTGCCCGATACCCGCCTCCTCCAGTTCGTCGAAAGCACGGGTCATAGTCATTGCGGTATAGCCCAATTGTGCCGCCATTCTGGACGGCGTTACCGTTCCCCGTTCCTTATGCCACAACACGTGGAGGAGTACTACCTGGGTGGCGGGACTAAACGAGGGTTTCTTTTCGCGTATACGCCGGAGATGCTCGCGCAGGTCAATTCCAAGCATTGGCAGGTAAAGTTGGTTGCCGGGAATGATGAAAGGAACTTTCTTTTGGATCAGGCGTTTGCGGTTGTACGAGGTGACGGCACGGCTTACAAATATGACCTCGGCGCCCGCCCTGATTTGAACCTGCGCCAGGTGCTTGGCAACAGTGGCGGGCGTTTGTGCCGTGTCTCCCTTGTCCATCATCACGATGTACTTGTGCCCCAGCAGGGCCGCTACAAAAAAATCGTAGCGCTCATGGAGATAGTGGGGCAATTCTGCACGCTTCTCCCATGGGCGAATGGCAATCGGAACACCCAACGTTTCAAAAACATGGTGTTCCATCTGGCGAAGAATGGCCTTCATAACAGAATCCTAAGAGCAATTAATAACACTGATTGTGAACGCTATCATAGATCATGTGTCTGTGCGAAATCAATGTTAATATTTGTGCTCAACATAAATATTGGTGTTGTAATACTATCCAGTAACGGTCACCATAAAAGATCAGATATGTAAATCTGAGATCTCCCCCGAAAGACTCAAAGGTCTTTCTTCGCTTTTACGATGACTTCGGCGCCCAGAATGTGGCGGTAGTCCTGGATCTTGAATCCGGACTGTTCCAGTCGTTTCCCAAGGGTCTCTAGCGTGTATTTTGACGGATGGCGGTCCGCCGGGACGCCGGGCTGTACCGTGTCGTACACGCGTTTGATAACGCGCCACCGGCGCCTGCCGTAATCCGGCGTCCCGATGATCAGCGTGCCGCCGGGTTCCAGGCAACGCGCCATTTCCGCGAAGGGATCGTCAGACCCGGGCAGATGCTCCACCAGTTGCGAGGCGACAATGACCTCGAAGGCGTTGTCGGGGAAGGGCAGGGCACAGGCGGACGCGTTGATCAGCGTTCGCGCGGGTCGCCGCATGAAACGCAGTTTGGCGGGATTGGTGTCCGTGCCCACCGCCTGGGGAACATTGTTGAGCAGTTGGGAGGAGCCGCAGCCGATGTCGAGCACGCGCATCCGGTCCCCGATAAAATCACGCAGCATAAGACAGCGCCGGCGCTGCCACCAGCGCTGCAGCGGGATGCGGCTGTAAAAGGCGCGGGCTTCATAGTCGGCGCTTTGCAGGCTGTTGCGATAGGCCCAGAGGGTATACAGGGACTGCAGGTAGACCAGGCCGAACTTGAACACCCGGGCATGGCTCGACCCATGGCGGCGGGGCAGGTAGTGAAACGGTTCCTCCACCACCCGGTAGCCCCGGCACCAGGCCTTGGTCAGGATCTCCTGGAGCACGGCATAGGTTTCATACTGCAGGTCCAGCTTGCTGATGGCGTTGCGGTGGTACAGGCGGAAGCCGCTGGACAGGTCGCGCACGTTGAGGCTCAATATCAGGCCGAATACCCGGTTCAGGGTATAGCTCAGCACTTTCCGGCTCCAGGGCATCTCCCCGTAACCCTGTGCGGCATAGCGCGACGCGATGATGATTTCCCCTTCATGGCGCCGCGCGAAGAGATACTTGATGAACACGGGGTGGTGGGAAAAATCCGCGTCCATGGTGAGCAGCCATGTGGCCCGGATGTCTTCAAAGGCCGTGCGTATCGCCCCGCCGTATCCCCCTCCCCGCTGCCGGATGACGACAGCGCCCAAGGATTCCGCCACGGATACTGTGTCGTCCTCGCTGCCCCCGTCGATCACATAGACTTGGTGGGTGGTTCCCAAGGTCGACAGCACCTCCCTGATCTTCGGCAACAGCATGTGAAGGTTGTCCGCCTCATTCAGACAGGGAAGCACTACGGCCAGCTCCGCCACGTTTGTGTCCATGTACTCCTCCGGGGCATAACGCATTTCTTACGGTCCGCATGTTCCCGCCTGCAGGCGGGGCGGGTCAGAAAACATGGAATCAGCGTATCACAACAGGCTGTTGGCTTCAAAAGCGCGAAAGCCGTTATGTCGCGATAGGGAGATCAGGGTTTAACGGGTGCACCGTGTCCACCACGTCCACACAGTCCCCCAAACGGGGGGTGGAGTAAGGCGGGCGTAGCGTCCGGCCTCATTAGACAGGAGAGGGGGAGCGGACCTGCGGGCTATGGTTTGCAGGTACTCTTGGGGAAGGAGTGACGTGAGGCAGAACATTCACCATGTTTTGCCCGGGTCCGCTCCCCTCCGTTATGAGGGCCTCCGTGTAAGAGTGCAAGGTGAGGCGGATCATGGCGGGAGACGCCGGCTGCAGGTACTCTTGGGGAAGGAGTGACGTGAGGCAGAACGTTTGCCGGACATCCTACTGACCCGCCTCGGGTAGAGAAGGGGTTGGAGGCACAATGTAATATGAGGCCTTGCATCATCATGGCCGCACTCCAATCGCGCGCACTTCCGTGAAGGAAGTTTCAAGGCCGCCGGACGTGTAATCCGGAAGCAGATCAATGTGCAGCCGGGTGTCCGCCTGTTCCTGCATTTCAGGCGGCACGGTTATTCTTATGGAGTTTCGGGTTTTGTCCTGGAACACTTCCCGGGCAATGGTGGCTTTAAAAAGCGGGTTCAAGGCGCTATCGGACACGAAGATATTGTAGCCCGCGTGGCCTTCAGAATAGGGATCGGGCAACCAGCGCAGTTCCACCGCGCTCACGGCGCGCCGCTGGGTTTCCACCATGAAGATCTGCCTGCGCACCGACGACGATTCCGTGGGCTGGGACACAAACCGAGAAAGAAACAGGCGTTCCGCGCTTGCGTCCGGCAGCACGCTGCGCGCCATCTCGAGGCAGCGGTCCGCCGGCACGCCCTTGCGCACTTCAGGAGTGCCCGATTTCCCGAACAGGGCATAGCTTCCGCGGGACAGCAGGGCAAAGCCGGTTTCATTTTCCACCAGCACTTCTCCGTTGACCACGGTGACTTCCGTGCCCTGCATGCCTGTGTTTACCTCAAAGGACGTGCCCAGCACGGTGATGGCGCCGTGGGGCGTGGTCACATGAAATTGCCGGGATTCGCGATGCACGTCCAGAAAGATGCGGCCTTGCTCCAGGACCAGTTTCCGTTCATTAACCAGGCGGAGATAAGCGTTTTCATATAACGTTGCATGGCTTGGGCCGAGCAAACCAAAGAGGAGCCGTCCGCCCTTCCCGGTTTTCATCAGGCTGTCCGGAACCACAAAATCTTTCGCGCGCACTTCCTTAAACTGCCCGTCGGCCGCAAGGCCCATTTCCGCGGGACCTTTGCTGTAGGTTACCACTCCTGCGAAGGAGGCCTCTTCACCGGGCACGGAAGGCCAGTACAGCCACAACACACCGCCCAGGATGAGCAGGACAAGCGGTACGAACACGGGGATCATCTTTGCGGCAACTTTGGGCCAGGATGCCTTTTTATTCATCCCCGTAGTCTTGTGGGGCATGAAGGTAAAGAAGCGTTTGTCGCCTTCCATTTCCGGGAGGTGCGCCATAATTTGCGGCACCAAATCATCGCGAAGCCGGTCTCGGCCCAGCAACTCAAAAAGCCGGACATTTACGGCCCGCACCCGTTCAAGTTCCTTCCGGCAGGCAACGCATCCATGGAGGTGATCCTCGAAAAGCAGCTTTTCACCGCTTCCGAGTTCATCGTCCAGGTAAGCCTGAAGCAGGCTTTTTATTTGGATACATGATGCCACGGTTACGCTTCCTGTCGTTGCTCCGTTGTTTCCGACCCTGCGGCTTCCTGCCGCTCCAACATTTCGCGCAACATCCGCGTTGCCCGATTCAAAATACCGCGTATCTCATCATAAGACTCGCCGGTAAACCGGCTGATCTCTTCATAACTCATTTCCTGCACATACCGGAGCACCACCGGCAACTGGTACTGTTCCGGGAGCGCGTCCACCGCCCGAAGAACCGCTTCATACACATCTTCCGTGCAGGAGCCGCCCGGACTGTTGCCCGGAAGATCCTGCGCGAACAGGGCGCGGCGCCGAGGAAGGGGCGTTTCATTGCGCAGGCGCGGCGCATTCCGGCGCAGCCAGTTGGCGGCGACTCGCGTGGTAATGCCTTTCAGCCACGCGCCGAAATGTTCCGGCTCCCGGATACGGGGCAGGGAACGATAGGCGGCCCAGAACGCTTCCTGGGAAATATCTTCCGCACCGCCGTACCGCCCGGCATAGTGAAACGCCGTGGCATAAACCGCATGCTGATATCGCTTTACCAGCGCGGCAAACGCCTCGGTGTCACCGTCAAGGCTCCGGAATACAAGTTCCTCATCCGTAAGACGCATCTGATATCTTCCCCTGAAATATAAAAAATATGCTATGATGCCTCACGCTGCGTCACCGGTGAAAACCTGCGTTCTGAATCTCTTCAATCTCTTCAACTTTCATTGGTATAGTGGCTTTCCCGGATGTAATCGGCACAAAATGTTCCCATATGGAACATCGGATGCCAAGAATACATTCTGTATACCTTATGCAGTATTATGCAGTAGCCTCCATATCCGCGTCTTCTAAAAGCAACGGTTGCCGGGAAGGAAACGTTAACAGGTGAAACTTCAGACTTCCTGATCTCGTCGGAAATGCGTATGGCACTCGTAAACAAACATGAAGACGGAGCAAAAAGGGACTGATGACGAAATAGCCATGACTAACGAAGAATCGAG
>Ga0123335_1001922_pt1 | contig 32380 bp, 23 predicted proteins | sample BiotimSIPDNA_2_FD_89707 | JGI IMG/M metagenome (GOLD analysis project Ga0123335, IMG submission 89707) | Anaerobic biogas reactor microbial communites from Washington, USA - Biogas_R2 time_0 SIP DNA | ecosystem: Engineered > Bioreactor > Anaerobic > Unclassified | place: Washington, USA... | reverse complement strand
CAAAGGGAATGGGATCCAGAAAAAGGGCTTTGCTTTCCAAGGCGGTGGTGGACCAGTCGTAGACCTCCTGGGAAACGTTTCGCGCCCAAATTTCTGCTTTTACCGGAAGCGGTCGCGACGGGGGCACTGGGGCAATGATAACGCGAAAGCCCGTCAGCCATAACCGGTCATCTGGCAGGGCACCAAGACGGTTGGCGCTGCGCAGATAGTGCGCCTCCACACCATGGCTACCGCCTCGGGTGACTTTGCTGATGCCGCCCTCATAACCGATAGGATCTGTTTGTTCCGTTGCCGGATAAGGCCCATACCAGTCCAGGCACCATTCTTCGACAAGCCCGTGCATGTCCATCAATCCCCAGCCATTGGGCGGCGTTTGCCCCACCTTGAGCGAAACAGGTTCTGGTTCCCAGTGGTCGGCCTGTTCTCGATGATACACGGAGGGTAACTCATTTCCTGTTGCATATTCGGTGACCGTGCCGGCCCTGCACGCGTATTCCCATTCCGCCTCCGTGGGAAGCCGGTACGGAAGACCTTCCTTCGCTGACAACCAGTCGCAGAAGTCGGCGGCTTCGACCCACGAAATAAAGATGACCGCCTCGTCATCTTCGCGCGATAAACCCCGGTTCCCACGGAATTTTGCATGTGCCGGGGCGAATTGTTCGTATTGCATGTTGGTTACCGGGGTGGCCGCCATAAAAAAAGGCTGTGTAATGCTCACCTCATGCAAGGGTTTCTCATCAAAATCCCCGTCTTCACTACCCATTCGGAAGGAACCTGCCTCTACCCGCACTAAAGACATGCCAAGGCTGTTAACGCGTGTTTGATGTGTTTCAGCTTCAGTCCATCCGACGCAGACAGCTACTAACATCAGCACCCGGAATCCCTGTTTCAACCAGTGCTCCTCATCCATGTTTCATTGTCACCAGGTGAAGTTGTGCTTAGAAAGCCCAAAAGGCCTTTTCAGGCGGGCTTGGGAACTACAATTTCCTCCCCGTGGAGGTACTTGTTGATGGTAGCGGCGGCGGTGCGCGCCTGGCCCATGGCGCTGATGACGGTGGCGGCACCCGAAACGATGTCGCCGGCCGCGAAGACGCCTGGCACAGAGGTGGCCATGGTGGTTTCGTCTACAATAATTGTTCCCCACTTTGAGGTGGCGAGGTCCGGCATGGAACGCGGGATAAGCGGATTCGGGTTGTTGCCAATGGCAATGACCACGGTGTCCACCTCAATGACAAACTCGGAACCTTTAACCGGAACAGGACGGCGGCGGCCGGATTCGTCCGGCTCGCCCAGCTCCATCTGAATGCATTCAATGCCAGTTACACGGTGCTTATCGTCTCCCAAAATCTGCTTGGGATTGGTCAACAACTTCATTTTCACGCCTTCCTGTTCGGCGTGATGGACTTCCTCGATACGGGCGGGCATCTGCTCTTTGGCGCGGCGGTAAACGATATGCACATCACCACCCAGGCGCAGTGCGGTCCGGGCGGAATCCATGGCGACATTACCACCGCCGACCACGGCGACCCGTTCCCGGCGGATGGGCGGCGTATCATATTTCGGGAAGAGATAGGACTTCATCAGATTGGAACGGGTCAGGTATTCATTGGCGCTATACACGCCCACGAGGTTTTCGCCCGGGATACCCAGAAATGCCGGCAATCCCGCTCCGGTGCCGATAAACACAGCATCATACCCTTCTTCCTCCAACAATTCCGGGATGGTGGCGTTGCGTCCGACTACGAAGTCCATCACGAATTCAACGCCCATTTGCTTGAGGAAATTTACTTCAGCCTTTACAATCTCCTTGGGCAGACGAAATTCCGGAATTCCGTATACCAGCACCCCACCCGTTTCCTGGAGCGCTTCAAATACGGTTACTTCATGGCCCATACGAACAAGATCGCCCGCCGCGGTCAACCCGGCAGGGCCCGCCCCGATGATGGCGACTCTCTTACCGCTTTTCGGGGGAAGCTCGGGGGTGGCCACGGCGCCGGACGCGCGCTCATAATCCGCCACAAAGCGTTCCAGACGCCCCACAGCGACCGGTTCGCCCTTGATGCCAAGAATGCACTTGCTCTCACATTGTTCTTCCTGGGGGCATACCCGGCCGCAGATGGCGGGAAGAGCGTTTTGTTCCTTGAGATGATGGGCAGCCTCAATGAATTTGCCCTCTTGGATCAGGGCAATAAATCCCGGGATATCCACATGGACCGGACACCCATCCACGCATTTTGGTTTTTTGCAGGTCAGGCAACGGCTTGCTTCGAGCATGGCCAGTTCCGGGGTGTAACCGTAGGGCACTTCCTGAAAATTGCGCGCGCGGTCTTCCGGCGCCTGTTCAGGCATCGCCTGGCGCGGGGGACGTTCCTTTTTGGGCTTTGGTTCAGCAGCAGTATTGTCTGTATTGCTATTGTCTGGCATGATACTTTTCTTCCATTACTCGTGGTTTTTATGACTTGCCGCAACCGCATCCGTGGCCATGGGCGTGGTGGGCGTGTTCTACCGGTTCTGTCCTCAACAAGGATCCGATTTCCGCTTCGCTGTAGGCGTTGCGGCGGTCTTTCAATTCTTCCCAATCAATCAGGTGTGCGTCGAAGAACGGCCCGTCAACACAGGCGAACTTCGTCTTGCCGTCAATGGTGACGCGGCACGCCCCGCACATGCCGGTGCCGTCCAGCATGATGGGATTTAGTGCGGCCAATACCGGCATGTTCATCTCGGCCGTTTCCGCGGCCACGGTCTTCATCATAAAGGGACAGCCCACCGCGATGACCCGGTCAACCTTGGCGCCGGTCTTCAAGCGGCGCAGGAGCACGTCAATGGAGTGTCCCTTGACGCCGTTTGAACCGTCAATGGTTGACGCGATGAATTCATCGGCTACCGAGGCCAGTTCTTCCTGGTAGTAATGGAGGTAGTGACTGCGGGCTTCGACAATCAAAATAACATGGTTGCCGGCGGCTTTTAGGGCCTTGGCGTTGGCGATATGTGCGCCAATGCCATAGCAGCCGCCCAGAAGCACCACGGTGCCGTAGTTGTCTATTTCCAGCGGGGTGCCCAAGGGCCCTACGATATGAGCGGCCGTATCGCCCGTCCGCATCAAGGCTAGTTTGCGGCTGCTTTGGCCTTTTTCCTGTACAATTAACGTAATGGTGCCTTCATTGGCGTCCCAATCGCATAGCGTATAGGGAACCCGTTCCGATGTGGCATCCGCCATAATAATGACAAACTGTCCGGCTTTGGCTTTCTTGGCCACCGCTGGAGCATAAAAAATAATCTCATGGTTGTTGGGCGAAATCTCTTGTTTGGAAAGAACCTGAAAAGGAATCCTTTTGTCGGTTGGAACGAACGTGGGAAGAGATGCCTCTTCTTCCGCCGCAACAGGTTCTCCGTCTGCAGGCAGGGATTTAAGCCCGCCGACCAATAAGGCAAGATTATGCCCCCGGAACCATGCGCTCCGCTTGGCAGGGTTGGAGGCTGCGGCGGGAACGGATTCCCGTTTGCTGTAAAGCGTGGCCTCGGGAATGCCGGCTGCTTCAGCGAGGGTTGCCCGGTCGTTGCCGGGGAATCCGGAGGTATTGAGTGCGGCGGCAAGGGCGGTTATGATCTCCCCGTCCGTCCTCGCTTGGCCGGGAGGCGTTGTCAACCGATGCAACGGCCTGGCGGTATTTCTGCAGTCAAGGACGGTTCCTTCAGTTTCCGTAAAAAGAGCTGCCGGAAACACGATATCGGCTTTTTCGAGTATCGCTGAAGGATAACAATCCTGAACGACAAGAACGTCCAGGGCATCGCGTTGCGTTTCGGTGAGAAAATCACCGGTGGTCAGTACGGCCGTGACCCCGTCAGGAAGCGAGGCTTTTGCCCGGCCGTTACCATCGGGAACACTTATGATGAAATTGGGCGAGGCCATGACATCGGTCGTGAATTTTTTCAGCACATAGCGGTCTTCAAGGGTCAGGGATGTGTCGCATACCACGGCAAAAGCGCCCCCCTTGCAGGCTGACAACTTCTCAGAGGCCCTTGTCAAGGCTTCTTCCCAGGAAACTTCACGCAGCACATCACCCACGCGGATCTGGGGTGCGCGCAGCCTTTCCGTGCCGTTCATAAAAGGCGCCGTGGCGAAACGTCCCAGTACGCACAGCGGTTTGTCCTCGTCCACCGCCCGAACAGCTACCGCTTTTCCGTCTTCAAGGCCGACATGAAGCGCGCATCCTTCTTCGCAGAACATGCAGGTCGTTTCCGCCCAGGAATCCGGCTTGCCAAACCATTTGGCATAGCGGTCCGCCAAACTGCCGGTGGGACACACATCAACGCAGGAACCGCAGAAACGGCAGTCCGCCTCGAGAAGCGTGCGGCCGAAGGCCTCGCCGATGCGGGAGATACTGCTCCGGCCCACAAAATCAATAATGGACGTGTCGTGCTGGTGTTTGCATACGCGCACGCACCGCCCGCAGAGAATACAAAGATTCAAATCGCGGTCGATGAAGGGATCCGAGCGTTCAAGAGGCCTGAAGTGGTAAAGAGGGGGCACCGGCAACTGGCAGAAACCCAGGTCTTCGGATAGTTTGCGGACATCGCAGACTTCCTTGTTGTTGCAGGTGTGGCAGCCGGTGGTACGGCCCACTTTTTCCGAGGATGGGCGGAATTCTTCGCACTGCTCCCGCCGATCGCACAGCAGACAGGCGCTCGGATGCTCGAGCATCATCAGGCCAAGTATGTTCCTGCGCAGTTCACGAAGGGCCTCCGTCTCTGTGCGGACCACCATCCCCTCGGCGGCGGGTGTGGTGCAGGCGGTGGGATACCCGCGCATGCCCTCAATTTCCACCATGCACATCCGGCAGGCGCCGAAGGGCGGCAGGCTCGGATGGGTGCACAAATGGGGAATATGAATGTCGTGCCTCAATGCGCACTTGAGAACGGTTTCATTGGCTTCTGCTGAAACCCGCTGTCCATTGATTGTAAGTTCCATGTAGACACTGTCCTGTTTGTTGCCGATTAAACGCGGCCCGTAAAAGGATCCTATTGATGTTCCTTGCAGTAGTCGCAACGCAGGCAGCGCAGGGCCTGGCCCACGGCGGCATCTTCCGTAAATACGCTGAACGTATCGTCAAAACTGTCTTTTTGTTTTTCAATGCGCGAGCGGTCCACTACCAGGCGAGAAGTCGGAAGAGGCTCCGCAGTCATATCAAACGCGGTATCCACAAGTTTTTGGGCACGCCAGAACGCATGTGAGGCGCCTGTCAGAAAACGGTCCAGTTCCACAGCCGCCCGTTCACCGGAGGCAATGACATCAATGACCGATTCCCCGCCTTGTGCCGCTTCTCCGCATGCGAAAATCCAGGGAATGCCGCTTTGCTGGGTCTGGGAATTCACACGGATGAAACCACTGACATCTGTTTCCAGGCCCGGCTCGCCCCAGGAAAACTCCGTGTTGGAATCCCGGCCGATGGCAATGATTACCTGGTCCGCGTCCAAATCGAACTGACCGTTTTCAACAGGCACGGGCGCCGGGCGGCCGCTCAGATCAAACGCGCCCAGTTCCATGCGTACGCAGGTGATACCGCTAAGGTGGCCTTCAATGGTTTTGACCGCTACGGGGCCCGCCAGGGAAGTGATGGTAACGCCTTCACGTTCCGCGTCGTCAATGCATTCTTCATAGGCGGTCATTTCACGGCGGGTGCGGCGGTAAAGTACCGTGACTTCCGCTGCGCCCAGGCGCTTAGCGGCCCGTGCCGCATCAAAGGCAGCGTTATTGCCGCCGATAACAACCACTTTCGCGCCCGTGGGTGCCGTGCCGGTTCTGTTGTACAGGGAGAGGTACGTGCCCGCATCAGTGACACCTTCCGCGTTTTCCCCGGGAATGTGAAGCTTTTTAGAAATAGAGGAACCGCAACTGATGATAACGCCTTCGTAGCCGTTTTCGCGAAGCGTGTTCAGGGTAATGTCTTTTCCAAGGGGTTTGTTCGTTTCAATAGTGACCCCAAGACTGCGAATCATGTCGATTTCACGGTTGACCGCTTCGCGGGGAAGCCGGAAAGCCGGAATGGTTTGTGTCAGCATGCCGCCAGGCTGTGACGACGCCTCGAAAACGACGGGACGATAACCTAACCTTGCCAGAAAATAGGCCGCGGTAAGACCGGCGGGGCCCGCTCCGATAACGGCGACTTTGCGTTCTGCGTTGTCAGGATTCGGTTGTCCGGATGGGCGGTTCGTTTCCTTTTCCGCACTTACCATGTAACGGGCAACTTCACGGATGGAAACGGGCGCATCCACCGCGGCACGCTGGCAGCGGTTTTCACAGGGGTGGGCGCATATATAAGCGCACACCGAGGCAAAAGGATTGCGTTCACGGTGAAGGTTAATGGCTTCTTCAAAGCGCCGTTCCCCCGCCAGCGAAACAAAACCGGGAATATAGACCCCGGCGGGACATCCGCTCATGCAGGGAGTGGCGGTCAAAGCGGAACATACCCCCGCGGGACACCGTTTCTCCACGATATGGGCGAGATACTCTTCCCTGAAATATTGCAGGGTACAGAGCACCGGGTTTGCAGCCGTTTGGCCAAGTCCGCACAAGGACCCGTTTTTAACCGTAAGCGCGATGCTTTCCAGGGTCTTTAGATCGTTCAGGTCTGCTTTACCCTCGGTGATCTTGGTCACCAGCGACAGCATGGCGCGCGTACCTACGCGGCAGGGCGGACACTTGCCGCAGGATTCATTTTGTGTAAAGGTCAGGAAATACCGGACAAGGTCCACCATGCAGGTCTGTTCGTCAAGCACGATCATGCCACCGGACCCCATGATGCTGCCCGCTTGGGCCAAAGCCTCATATTCCACGGGCAGATCAAAGCGCCATGCCGGAATGCAGCCGCCGGAGGGACCACCCGTCTGCACGGCCTTAACCGCGCGGCCCATGGGAGCGCCGCCACCCACTTTGTAGATGATGTCCATAAGGGGCATGCCGAGGGGTACTTCAATCAGGCCGGGGCGTTTTATGCTGCCCGCCATCGCGAAAGAGCGCGTTCCCTTATTATTTTCCGTCCCGCATTCGGTGTACCAAGCGGCGCCGTTGCGCAGAATCAGGGGAAGGTTGCCCAGGGTCTCCACGTTTTGGATGTTCGTTGGGTAGCCCCACAATCCGCTGACCGCGGGGAAAGGCGGACGGGGACGCGGCATGCCGCGCCGGCTTTCAATGGCGGCGATCAGGGCGGTTTCCTCACCGCACACATACGCGCCGGCGCCCCGTTTAACCGTGATGTCAAAGGAAAATCCTGACCCGACAATATTATCACCCAGCAGGCCGGCTTCACGCATCTGCTGAATGGCAAGTTTCAGGCGCTTAAGCACGGTGGCATACTCAACGCCGCAATAAATATAGCCCCCCGTGGCATTCATAGCGTAGCCGGCGATGAGCATACCCTCCAAAACGGCATGGGGGTCGCCTTCTATCAGGGTGCGGTTCATAAAGGAGCCGGGGTCGCCCTCGGAGCAGTTGCAAACAAGAAAGCGCTTTTCACCGGGGCTGTTTCGACAGAATTCCCATTTCTTGAAGGTCGGAAAACCGGCGCCGCCCCTGCCGCGCAGCCCTGAGTTCTTTACCTCTTCCAGTGTCTTGTCTGGACCGATTTCAAGGGCACGGAAAAAGCCGCGATACCCGTCGCGGGCAAGATAATGATTAAAATTCTCAGGGTCGATAATGCCACAGTTTCGGAAAATTCGCCGCACCTGGTCGCGCATTACGGCATGGTCGGAAAACTTCGGTATGCCATCGGTCGTGCCGTCGCCCAGTATTCCAAGCGCCCATTGCGCGCAGGGATCGTTTCCATACGCATGCTTGTTTAAAATTGCCAGTATCTGCTGGGGCCCCACGTTCCCATAACAGATGCGCGGTGCGCCGGGCTTGTGCACAATAACCAGGGGTTCCAGATAACAGGGGCCCAGGCACCCCACCTCAATGACCTTGGCATTGATGCCTTGCCGTTTAATCTCGCCTCGCAGTGTTGTTAAGACTTGATCCGCGCCTGCGGCGCGGCCGCACGTGGCCGCGCCTACAAAAAATACCGGAACATCGCTGTTTTCTATCTGATTCCACTCCGTCAGGGCATCGGCGTAGTTGTATTCAAAGACGTTCATAGTGCTGTTCCTGTTAGTCTTGATACTCGGCCAGAATGGCCGGAAGCTTGCGGGCAGTTACGCGGGGATAGAACTTGCCGTCAATGGCGACCACGGGTTCCAGAGCGCAACAACCGAGGCAGGCAATACGGTTTAGTTCAAACTTGCCGTCCGGAGTTACCTCCCCCACTTTAATCTTCAGGAGACGTTCCAACTCTTTAAGAATTTTTGAGCCGCCGCGCACATGGCAGGCCGTTCCAAGACACACCTGAATGACATGCCGTCCCGGTGGATTAAATTTATAAAAACTGTAAAATGTGGCCACGCCGTATATTTCGTTGACGGATATGCCCGTCAGGCGTGCAGTTTCATCCAGCGCGTCCGGCGATAGATAACCTTCGCGCTCCTGGATTTCCTGAAGAATGGCAACAATACCACCCTTGGTGGTCGGATACTTTGCGACAACGTTTTCGATGAAGGAAACATCTGATTTTACGATGGCCATGTTATATACTTTCCGTTAGGTATATTGACCCAAATACAGAACTTCCACCCCGTCTGAATTGTGATGGATTTGAATAATCGTACTGCCATAAGGAGATTTGCACTTGCTTTTCAGTAGGATAGCATTTAAGGATGAAATGTTTCAAAAAAAGCACAACGCTTAGGATGGGCAAGGATACTCTGAAGAGTAACACAAGCATTTGCATATAAACAGAACGATGCGGGAGTCGCGCGTGCTTGTTGATGTCGACATCTCCACAGATGCTTAAGAGGAACAGACCGGATTTTACGGGAGTATGGCGTCATAGACGCCGTCTTCAGCGTAACCATCGGAAGTCTGTCGGGCGCCAGTTGCCGCCCCATAAGTGAATCAGTCTGTAAGTAAGGCCTCCACTCTTGATACGTATAGGTCTGCGATTTTATAGAACCGTGATCGTATCTGAAAAAAAAGCACTTGGTAAAATATTCAACATTTAGGACCATTTGAATGATAGTAATTCCAATAACTTGAAAATATTAAACGAAAAAAATTCAAAGATTATGATATAATCTTTAAAATATTCTTGACATTATCGTCTCCAGTAATGAATGCGTATAGATAAAATTACGGTATAATCCCATAGGATTCTTACTAGCCTACACGAATGGGTTAAATTTATTAAATACCGAGTGGAAGAAAAAAAAGCCAGGATTTTATTCGAGGATAGTGAAGGAGGAAGTCGTATTTATGCCGGACCTTTTTGGCAAGGATTTCGCAAATACTGTTGTCGGTGAACGCTATCGTATTATTTCCCTCCTGGGCGAAGGCGCCATGGGAAACGTGTACCTGGCTGATGATGAATATCTGAAACGCAAGGTGGCCATCAAAGTGCTGCGCGATGAATGGGGCGGCCGCCTGGATATTGTGAAGCGCCTTGAAAATGAATGCCGGTTGATGGCGCATCTCGGCCAGCATCCCAACATTGTTTCTCTGATAGATCGTCAGGTAATGGATGGCAAGACCTTGCTCGTGATGGAGTATGCCCCGGGAGAAACGCTTTCACAAATAATCAACCGTACCGTGCAGATTTATAAGTCAAAAGGGCCGGAAGGCCTGTCAAAAGAGCGCGATGAATCATTGCCGATGATTCTTACCCCGGATATTGCTTATGAAATTGCGACCCAGTGTATGACAGCGCTGGATTATGCCCACGGCAAAGGCATTCTGCATCTTGACATTAAACCGGGAAACATAATGATTCAGAGTGATAGTTTGGGAAATGTCAATGCGAAGTTGATGGATTTCGGTATTGGCAGGACCCGTATCGATGCCAACCTGGTTTCCGCCGTGACCGCGCTGACATTTACTGAAGGCGCGGGGTTGGGCACGCCCGCCTATATGGCGCCGGAACAAATTGACCCGGAACGTTTCGGAACCCCGGGTCCGGCTGCGGATTTGTACAGTCTCGGTGTCACCTTGTTTGAGATGTTTACGCTGCAACTGCCCTTTCTGGGCGCCTATACCGAAGTGTTGCATGCTCACGCGAATACTCGCCCCCCAAATCCGAGGGATTATAATCCCGAACTTTCAGTCAATCTGTCTCGTGTGATTCTTACGGCGCTCAGGAAATCTCCGGGAAATCGCTACCACAGCGCCAGTGAGATGCTTACGGAGTGGCAGAAGGGAAGATTCCTGGAGTCCGGAGAAAGGCGGGAAACTGATGTTGACGCAGAAGCCCCCGAAAAAACAGGGCGATATGGCAAGTTGTGCGAAAAGATACCGCGACTGCTCTTTCTTTCAGGCGTGCTGCTATTTGTTGTTTTATATTGGAGACTGGATTGGCAACTCCCTTTGGGAGAAGGGGGGATTTATTCCTTTATGCAGAGGGGCGGATTGACAGTGCGTCAGGCCCGCGAGTCGGCGGACGCTGCGCGCCGTCAGGCTGCCGCGGCCAGGTCAGAACAGTATGCTGCGGAACTTTGGGAAAAGGCGGAAAAATCGTACACTGATGCTGTAGCACAAGAGACAGGCGGGGAGGCCGCACGGCTCTATGCCCAAGCCCAAGTATACTACGATCAGGCTTTTCAGCAGGTTAAGAATTCACGGAATGTGATCGTTACGGAAGGTGAGGCCCCAAGTGAAACTTCGGCTGGGGCTGTTGTTGCGCCCGGAGAAAGCGTAATTGAAACCGAGGAACCTTCCGCATCCAGTCAAGAAGAGGGTGAAAACGCCTCCGCTGTGATAACTGATGAAGCGCAAACGAGGCCTTACAAAAAGATGGAGGCAGGAAAAACCGATGAAGTGTCTCTCGGAGGCGGGGTATCCCTGGAACTCGCCTGGATACCGGAAGGGACTTTCTATTTCGGTTCAGAGTCTTTTCATGGGGAACAGCGGAATAACAAGCAGCGGGGAAAACAGGTCTGGCTGCCGTTGGGTTTCTGGATTGGACGTTATGAAGTGCTCCAGAAACAATGGATGCAGGTGATGGGTGCCAATCCGAGCAAATTTCAGGGTGACGTCAATCTACCGGTGGATAACGTCAGCTGGAAAGACTGTCAGGAGTTTATTAACCGGCTTAACAAACGGATTCCCGAAGGGGGATTCCGACTGCCTACGGAAGCGGAATGGGAGTATGCTGCCCGTTCCGGAGTCATCAATACCTATATGCGCGAAGGCATAAGCCAGTATGCCTGGCATTCCGGGGTTAGTAACGGCCGAACGCACCCGGTTGGCGGCAAACGCCCCAATTCCTGGGGGCTCTATGACACCTTGGGGAACCTGTGGGAATGGGTGCAGGATTGGTATGTTGCCGATAGATCCGGGCTTACCCAAGTGACCAATCCCATGGGGCCGCCTACCGGCCTTTATAAAGTGCTTCGAGGAGGCGCCTGGAGTTTTTACCAGGAGCAATGCACGCTGACCTCCCGGACTTCCGCGGAACCTGGGGCGCGTATGGATACCTATGGTTTTCGAATTGCCCGGGACTACATCCCCGTTTCCGGAAACGCTCCTTGACTTTAAAGTCTTCGGGTCGATATCGCTCCGGCTTTCGCTGCGGAATTCAAGGCAACACGGGGAACAAAAAACGGTAGCACAAAAATGCTTCCTGCCAAAACGAAATAAAAATACCCTGTAAAAACTGTTTCAGTCAATTTTTACAGGGTTTTTACTGGGTATTATACCTGGTAGCGGTGCAGGGATTCGAACCCCGGACACGTGGATTATGATTCCACTGCTCTAACCAACTGAGCTACACCGCCGAACAGAAAATAGTATAACATAGGATTACCCCCATTTTCCAGTGTTCTTTGCCCGGGTTTGTCTGGCATACTTGTGGGCGAATCCTGTTGGACATTGTCAACCGGACATCACTATAATAGCGAACACAGCGGTTTTTCTGCATGGAGGGTTAGCATAATTGGTAATGCACCGGTCTTGAAAACCGGCGGCTTCGGCCTTGTGGGTTCGAGTCCCTCACCCTCCGCCATTATTCTTCTTCCCCATTGCGCAGTTTCAAGCCCTGCAATTGGCGTATGGCCGCTTTACGCGCGTCGTTTCCAAAGGGCCTTCCTCCGAAACGCACCTGGTGATATGCCTGAATGAAGGCATGCACCTGTTTTTTGTCTGCGAGGGGCATCTCCTTCAGTGCGTTCCAGATTTCCGTGGCGCTTTTGTTATCACAATTGACACCGATCGCGGCCGCCATTTTCATGAAACGCAGGTACAGGCTGCGTATTCTTGCCTGGTCGCGCGTGAGAACGGCGCCGCGCGGGATTCTTTTTTTGTGACGGCGCCAGAGAAAAAGAATTCCCGCCGCAATTGACACTGCCGCCAGCGCTTGCGTACTCGGGTGGTTCGCAATCCCCCAATAAGTGAAAGACTGTTCTTGGACCGGTGCGTTGACCATCTCCGTTTCCGGTGCGGCGTGTTGGGCTTGTGGTCGCCAGTTCCAGGGCCGGAAACGGAACAACTGGTCCAGGCGCAGACCGCCGCGGAAGCCTATGACCCGCTGAAACCAAAACATCTTGGTTCTTAAGACATAAGACGACCAGGCCATCCTGACGCGCCCCAGGCCGGTCGGGGAGAGATCGGAACGCGGCGAGGGGTCTAATCGTATCCAACCGATGTCCTTAAGCAAAACCTCCACCCACAGATGGGCCATGCTGGCCCGTATCATGTAGGCCTGGTCTCCGGGACTGTAGTCTCCTCCCCGGAAACCGCTTACCACGCGCGCGGGTATGCCCAGACTGCGCGTCATCATGGCAAGGGCGGAGGCGTATAACTCGCAGTGTCCGCTTCGGATGGTGTTGATAAACGCGTCGATGCTGTTGCGGGCCGGCAGGGGCGGCACATCAAGGGAGTAGACAAATGCGTCGCTGCTCAACCATGCCTCCAGGGCCCGGACTTTCTCATAGGGCGAAGGACTGGATTCCGTGAGCCGGCGCGTCAACGCAAGGGTTTCGGGAAGCAATTCGTGATACGTCAGCAGGCTGTAGTCCCGAGACGCCACAAAGTCATATTCAAGCGGGGCGGCCCGCAGCGTTTCTTCGCTGTGCGAGAGAACATCGGACACGCTTTCATATTGCAGGCTGCGCGTACCCCGTGTTTCCAGGGACAGTGTGAAATCCTCTCCCGGATCCCAAAACACCCGCGTGTAGGACGTTTCCCCGAGGACGCGTACCCCATAGGGAAGATCAAGGCAGGGTATCCCTTGTGCCGGCACATTATCCATGTAGATTACCTGGCGAATACTTCGTGAATGGGCGCGCTGAAACCGTTTTGTCTCCTGAAGACTGGCGCCCCAACCGCGTCCGGACTGGTTCAGAGAAGCCTGGATGGCAGGTTCATAATGTCCCTGCAGTCCTCGGCGGGACCATTCTTCCGCGGAGAACCGGGGCAAGGTGGTCACCCGCCAGTACAACAGACTTTCCGGCGCCAGTAGCCCCTCCTCTTCATCAGGAAAACGTACGTGCATAATGACGCTGGGGTCTTCGCTGATGTTTGTTGACCCGGAAAGACGCACTGTTTCAGATAGGCCCGTCACCGCTTGCTGAGCATCCCTTCTGCCCAGCCAGCCCGCCTCGACGCGGGGCGTCAGCAGAAAGACGACGACCGTCAGCAGGATGGACAGCATGGAGAGGACGACAAGGGACAGGTAGAGTCCGAAATCAAAAACATTGCCGACCCGGGCGCTTTCAGCATCCTTGTTAAGGGATATCATTTCGGGAGTGGAAAGGCGGTCATTGCCGATGATTTCCACATACATTTGGAGAGTGGTGAAGGCCCACACTGCGCTTACGGCATACAAGACAAGCGCAATGGCCACCATTGATTCCGGGTCCTGTACTACAGCCGCAAGAAGCAGGAAGAAAGACATCAAAAAAAGCTCGTAATAGACCCGTGCGTTTTTTTCACCAAGCAAAAGATACGCCTGAATAAAAATAACCAGCAGGATAACAGCATCCATCAACCCGAATAACTGCAGGGAAAAGGGAAGAAAAAGAAGGTAAGCGATTACTGCACCCTTGCGCAGAGTGCGCCAGAAAGAAAACCGCCTTTCAAGGAAGGCACCCACCGGCGCCAGGGGCAACAGCACCAGGGGGATCAGCAACAGGCCCGCTCCGTACAGGGGCACCGATCCCAGCGCCATGAAACCGGCAAATACCAGCGCGGCAGAGGCCGCCCACAAATTTACGGTCACCTGCCTACGCATAGACAACGCTTCCCGGGTCCAAAACGGAGACCCCCGAGAGGGAATCGGCGGTGCCCCATAAGGAGATGTCCGGAGTCATGCCGATGACACGCACGGCCTCCGAGTGCAGCCTTCTGACGCGCACATCGAAGTCCGGATAAGAAGACGCGTCAACCGGATTGATGCGGGCCAGGCAATCCAATATGTGTTGTTCTTGGGCGGTGCCTTTAGCGCATTCCAGGGACCGCTCAGGCGTATACAATCCCACGCTGTATTGGCGTTTTAAAAGGGTTACCATCAGTGAACCCGCCAGATCGATCATTTCTTCAAAAACGGCTTCATAGTCAGGGGCGTCTGTTTTGCGGGTATCCAGAACGAAGGTGACGATACGGGCGTTGCCGATGCCCATTTCCCGGACCATCCACTTGCCCAGGCGCGCGCTGATGCGCCACACAATCAGACGCAGGTCATCACCGTGGTTATATTCTCTCAGGGCGAAAAATTCATCGCCCTCGCCGACATTTCGCGACTGCACCATCTGCATGCCGGAACTGGATTCCAGGGCGGGCAACCGTGCCGGGCGGACTTTGGGATAAACCAGCACCTCCAGGATGTCTTCGTAGCGACGGCGCAGTTCGAGAAATCCGAAAGGATAATGGGTCACAAGCTCACATGGAGGTAGAGTGTAGACACCGCGGCGGGAAAATACGCTTTCTATGGAAGTGCTGGCCTGGTGACGGGCGGGAATACGCAGGATGTACCCTGCGGAAGCCTGCTGTTGCTGAATGCGCAATGAGATCGAAGGCACAATACGCTTGTGATTTTGAATATGGACCGTACAGGAAAAAGGTTCCTCGCGAAAAACCGCATAAGGGGCTCCACGCCGTACGGACGTTTTCCGCAAAGACCATCGTCCCGCGACCATGGAGAGAAAAAACATGCCAAACACGCAGCCGAATACGATATAAAGCAGGTTTTCGCCAGTATTCCAGGCGGAAAGCAGCAACAGGAACAATACCAGCAGCATGATCCATCCTGAACGGGTCAGGCGCCCATGGACCGCTCTGCCGTAATTGGGCCGCATGGTTAGACGGGAACCTTGGTGCCGTTGACGATCTCGCGAACAATACGCTCCCGTTCAAGCCCGGCGGCGGCGAGATCAGCCCCACGGGACTTTACAAGCAACCGGTGTGCCAGGGTAGGTCCGGCGAGCAGTTTGACATCGTCCGGCGTTACAAAGTCGCGGCCCTCTATCATGGCGCGGGCCTGGCTGGCCTCAAAGAGGGCTTGCGCGCCGCGCGGACTTGCGCCGAGACGAACCTGGTCGTGTTCGCGGGTGCTTCGCACGATATCGAGGATGTATTGTTCGACGGACGCTTCCACGGTTATCCCCCCGGCCTCTTCCTGGAGAACAACAAGTTCCGAGGCGGTGATGGCAGGTTTAAGGGAGGCGATCGCTTTCAGCGGATCGTGACGGCGCATGACAAGGCGCTCGTCATCCTCGGGTGGATACCCGATGTTTACGCGCAGGAGAAAACGATCCATCTGGGATTCCGGTAGGACATAGGTGCCTTCATATTCAATGGGATTCTGGGTGGCAATGACCATAAAGGGCGCGGGCAGAGCATGGGTGGTTCCATCCACGGAAACGGTGTACTCGCTCATCGCTTCCAGCAGGGCGCTTTGTGTTTTCGGAGGGGTGCGGTTGATTTCGTCCGCCAGCACGAAATTGGCGAATATGGGTCCGCGGCGATATTCAAATTCATTGGATTTGGGATTAAGGATGGACACACCCAGCACATCCGAAGGAAGCATGTCGCTGGTGAACTGAATCCGGGTGAAGGAACAATCCACGGATTTGGCCAGGCTTTGCGCCAGCGTGGTTTTCCCGATACCGGGAACGTCTTCTATGAGAAGATGCCCCCGGGCAAGCAGGCCTACCGCGCATAATTTGACCACGTCCCGTTTGCCGAACACCACCTGCTCCACGTTGTCAATGATACGTTGGATGCTTTCCAGACTTTCCGGACGCATAAATATCCTTTCGTTTCAGCGTGGTTGAGTTAAGCCCGCTAAAGAATGCATCTTGACCGCGGGACTACAGCCAGCGCTCAAACCATTCATCGGCCACCTCGATGGTTTCAGGGGCGACGGCGTGGCCGTCATGATGGGTAAAGTGGTCTATAGCGCCGGGAGCGCCAAGAAGCTTGTAAATTTTCGCCGCCGAGGTGACGGCCTTCTGACAACTCTTTGGATTGTCATGGAGCGCGTTGGACAATGACGTGATGATTTGAACCGGCGTCGGCGCGGCCAGGGCCAGGATATGTTCCCAATCGAAGGGGAATTTACCCGTGGAGGCCAGTTTCTTTATCTGCGGGTAGAGGGTCAAATGCTCCAGGTCCGGCCATCTGCCCGCGTTTTTGTCCGTGGCGAAGCGGGTGAAGCCGCAACTGGAAACGCAGGCCTGGATACGGTCATCGCACGCGGCGAGAAGAAGCGCGTTCAACCCTCCCAGTCCGTGACCGATAACGCCTATGCGTGTCGGGTCAACGCGTTTTAGTTCCGAAAATACATCAAGAGCCCGCCGATGATCCGCCAGCATCTTGCCAGCGAAGGAAATATTCTTGTTCTCCTTGTAAAAGGCCTGGGTATCATAGGGTTCACGCTTATTACTGGCCCGTTTGCAGACCGTGGGCACGTCTATCGCCAGGGTTACGTAGCCGAGTTCGGCATAATGCTGGGCAAAGGCCAGTCGGGCATTGCCTTCAAGGCCGGCTACTTCGTCCTTGCCATTGGGTGTTTCATGATGACAGCACAAAATACCCGGGCAGTCCTCCCGCCCCTCCGGAATAAACACCCAGGCCGTTATCAATTCCACATCGGTGATTGAAAAGACAATCTGGCGGCGGGTCAACCCGTGGATTTCATTTTCCTCCAGGACGCGGATTTGTAATTCCACTTGCTCATAGCGGGGAACCTGGAGGGTGGATAGGAAAACTTCTTCCAGGTTCTTGCGGATTTCAGGCCATCCGGTCAAACTCGTAATCTTTGTGAGGTCCACCATAATACTGCAATCCATTTCTGTTTTATCGGGTTTTCGGCGCGGGCTTTGCTACAATCCGCACCACGTGATAAAATTTCCTGCAACAGTTGCTTCTTCGTCCCATTTTAATCACGGGCAGTCTAATGGTAACATACCAAGCGGCCCATATCGCACCATGGCGCCTACATACTGCCATGAATCGCGGGCGTGTTACAAAATTATTTTCAAATAGTGGAGGTGGCTCCTTGCCGTCCGGCAACGCATCAACAAAAATCGAACTGCGACAGCGGCATCAGGCCTTGTGTCGCGAGATTGAAGCGCACAATCACAGGTACTATTCGCTTGCATCCCCGGTAATTACCGACCAGGAATATGACGCGCTTCTTTACGAATTGCAGCGTTTGGAAGAGGCGCACCCGGAACTCGTCACACCGGATTCCCCGACGCAGCGGGTGGGTGGTGCGCCGTCGCAGGGGTTTGAAACCGTGGCGCATGCCGTCCCCATGCTTTCCATAGACAATACGTATAACGAGGCGGAATTGCGTAATTTTGACGGCAGAGTCCGGCGCGGGCTGGAAGGTGTGGAACCGCATTATGTCGTAGAATTAAAAATTGACGGCGTGTCAGTCAGCCTGCGTTATGAAAACGGCCTTCTGGTCCGGGCCGCCACGCGTGGTGACGGGGTTCAAGGGGACGATATTACCGCGAATGCCCGCACCATTCGGTCTTGTCCCTTGCGGCTGCGCGAAGAATCAGCGGAAAGCGGCGCGGAAGATCTCTTCGAATCCCCGGCCGTCAAAGCACCTGGTGTCGTGGAAGTCCGTGGCGAAATCTATATGACGATCAGGGAACTGGAGCGCATTAATGAAGAGCGCGAAAAGGAAGGCTTGGAGCCGTTCCGGAATCCGCGCAACACCACGGCGGGAACGCTCAAACTCCTGGATCCTCGCCAGGTTGCCCGCCGGGGGCTTCGCGCCTATTTTTATGATGTGGTGGAGGGCGCTTCCGGTTTGGCCACGCACAGGGAAATACTGAACTATCTGCAACGCGTCGGCCTTCCCGTGAATCCGCACCGGGCATACTGCGAAACCATTGATGACGTCATCGCCTTTTGTAGTGTGTGGCAGGAAAAACGTCATGAATTAGCCTATGAAATTGACGGCATGGTGGTCAAGGTGGATGACTTGAACCAGCGGCGGCTTCTGGGTGCGACCGCGAAGGCGCCGCGTTGGGTCATCGCCTATAAGTTTCCCGCGGAAATATCCAGAACACGCCTGGTGGACATCCAGGTGCAGGTGGGCAAATCCGGCGCCCTGACGCCGGTGGCCGTTCTGGAACCGACTCGGCTTGCCGGAACCGTCGTGAAACGCGCCTCGTTGCATAATTTTGAGGAACTCACGCGAAAGGATTTGCGAATCGGGGATCTCGTGGAAGTGCAAAAAGCGGGTGAAATTATTCCGCAGGTCATTCGGGCGATCCCTGAAGAAAGACCCGCGGACGCCCGATCCGTGCCGCCACCGGACTGTTGCCCCGCGTGCGGCAGCAGAGTGCACAAGGATCCGGAAGGGGTTTTTTATCGATGTCTGAATACCGCGTGTCCGGCGCAAATCAAGGAAAAACTGGGGCATTTCGCCAGCCGGGCCGCCATGGATATCGATGGCCTTGGTCCCGCGCTGATTGAACAACTTGTCGAAAAAGGACTCGCGGAAACTCCATCGGATTTGTTCGCGCTTACCCTGGCGGATCTGGTTCAGTTGGAGCGGATGGGTGAAAAGTCGGCCCGAAATATCCTGGAAGCGATTGACACTTCCCGATCTCGCCCCTTAAATCGCCTCCTGCTCGGCCTTGGCATTCGTCATGTGGGTGCGCGTACCGCCCAGGCGCTCAGCCGGCGCTTTGATTCGCTGGATGGGCTTATGACCGCTACTCCGGAAGCATTGACGGAGGTGGAAGACATCGGGGAAATCGTGGCAGCAAGCATTGTAGATTATTTCGAGGTGCCGGAAAACCGCAGTCATATTGAACGCCTGCGCAAGGCCGGCCTTTGTTTTACGGCCGAAAAAACGATGCCAGATACGCCCCACCCGCATCTAGCGGGGAAGTCTTTTGTGGTTACTGGCACCCTGGAATCGGGAACGCGCGAGGAAATCCACGGCCGCATACAGGCCATGGGTGGGCGTGTTTCCGGTTCCATCAGCGCAAAAACGGATTTTCTGGTGGCCGGGGAAAATGCCGGTTCCAAACTTGATAAAGCGCGCGCCCTGGGGGTGACCGTGCTTAACGAAGCGGAGTTCTTAAATCTGTTGCAAACCGACAGCCAAGAGGCATAATGAGCGATCTTCACCTGAAGGGTCCGGAAGAACTTAATCAAGATACGGGCGCCCATCTGCACAAGGAGGTTAAGAGGGTTTGGCGCAAGGGTGCGGAACGCCTTGTGCTGGATTTGGCGGCAACCCGGTGTATGGATTCTCCCGGGGGGGCGTGGCTCCTGAAAATTTCCGATTTCTTGCGGAAACATCATGCACGCCTGGAATGTCAGGGAGATCGCGGGGACGTCTCGGATTTCCTGCGACTGCTCGCTCCCGCCCTGACCTCCTCTCCCCCGCTCCCACGGAAAAGGACCGGTATCTTCGAAAATCTTGGCGGGGTGCTGATCGCCGCAGCAACGGAATTGCGCCAATTCATGGAACTGTCCGTGGACGCGATTTACTGGACCCTGATCGCGCCTTTCGAGGGCAAGGGATTTCGTTTCAACGCGTTCGTGGATGAAGTGCATGAAATGGGGGTCCGCGCGATAAAAATCGTCTGTCTGATGAATTTTCTGATGGGCTTGATTATTGCCATGTTGTCGGCAAAACAGGTGGAGTCTTTCGGCCTGCAGATTTATGTGGCCAACCTGATCGTTATCGGTTTCGCCCGCGAACTTGCCTCGGTGGTGACCGCCATTGTGGTTTCCGCCCGAACGGGAGCGGCCATCGCCGCCGAACTGGCCACCATGACCGTACAGGAAGAAATTGACGCCCTGAGGGGCATGGGGCTTAATGTCTCCCAATATTTGATAACGCCGAAATTGCTGGCACTGATCGTGTCGCTGCCCTGTCTCGCGGTACTGGGTTTGATTTCGGGCGTCCTTGGGGGAGGCGTGTGGGGCGTGCTGGTATTGGGATTCCGACCCTCGGTGTGGTACACCCAAACCATGGAGGCCGCCTATATGGATGATCTCACCCAGGGGATGCTCAAAACCCTCTTTTTCGCCGTGGCTATTGTTATGATCGGATGTCATAACGGACTGCGCGTCACGGGAGGATCCCGGGGCGTGGGGTTGATGACTACCCGCGCCGTGGTGATGGATATTTTTTCTTTGATTTGTATCGATATTGTGTTTGCCGTCGTTTTTTATTATATCCTTGGCTGACGTACGAAGAAACAGGCTTGTTGCATGGAAAAAGCGCTCATAGAAGTCAGAAATCTTATCACCCATTACGGAGACTTTAGGGTTCTGGACGGAGTGTCCTTCGACGTCAGGCCGGGTGAAATCTTCATGATTATCGGGGGAAGCGGCTGCGGCAAGAGCACCCTGCTTAAACATATGTGCGGCCTGCTTAAGCCTACCAGCGGCGAAATACGTTTTAACGGCCGGAATATTGCCGACCTGGATGAAGAAGCGCTCAGTGTGATGCAGCATGCCATAGGTATCGCTTTCCAGTCGAGCGGTTTGTTTAATTCCATGACCGTGGGGGAAAACATCGCCATGCCCATGCGTGAATTCGGGGAGGTTGATCCCGAGTTGATTGACCACCTGGTGCGCTTCAAACTAAGCCTGGTCGGACTCTCCAATGCGCAGTACCAGATGCCCGGAGAGCTGTCGGGAGGCATGCGGAAGCGGGCGGGATTGGCCCGGGCGCTCGCATTGGACCCGGAATTGGTGTATTTTGACGAACCATCGGCCGGATTGGACCCGATCATGGCAGCGGGGCTGGATGAATTGATACTCAAAATGAAGGGGTTGCTGAAAACCACCTTTATTATCGTTACCCATGAACTGGAATCGATTCGCCTGGTCGCGGACCGCATCCTGATGCTCGATATGGGCCGGGTTGTCTTTTGTGGTACATTGGACGAGGCGGCCGCATGCGAGATCCCACGGTTGCGCCAATTCTTTGACAGGCAGCCCGATGAATTCATTTCACAGCGGAACCTGGACTGAAACCAACGCTGATACTCAAGAGGAATATATGCTGTGGCGACACGAAGACAAAAACTGAAGGTGAGCGTGTTCCTGTTGCTCTGTGTCGGCATTATGGTTGTCGGGACATTGGTCGTTACGGGCATTTATCAGGAACCGGGCCTGTCTTATTGGATTGAATTTAACGAATCCGTGCTCGGTCTTTATGAAGGCGGCATGGTTGAGTATCTCGGCGTCCCTGTGGGTAAGGTGCATGAAATTTTTGTTACGGAAAGCCAGTTGGCGCACGTGGAAATGGTAATCAATCCGGAGAAGGTGTCCCTTCATGAAGGGGTGGAGGGGAAATTGGTCATTTACAGCCTGGCTGCGGGAACCATGGCCATCTCTCTTGCCGGAGGTGATCCGCAAAAGCCGGAACTGCCCGAATTCAGCCAAATTCCCAGTAAGCCCAGCACCATAGAGGCTTTCAGTTCACAATTGAACAATATCATGCAGGATTTGTCCAGCACCTTGAAAGATGTCTCGGTTATCGGCGAAAAAGTCAGGATACAGGTGGAAAATCTCGACGACACCGCAGTGCGGGATATCGTTCACCAGGTGCGCGATCTTGTGGGCAAGGGAGATGAATTCGTCGAGCACACGGACGGCCTGGTTACCGAGGCCACCGGGGCGGTAAAAGATGTCAGGTCCCATGCCAAGACCCTTGTGGAAACCATTACGGATAGAAGCCAGGATCTGGACCGGCTTATTAAGAAGATTGAAACCCTGGTGGAAACCTACAACAGCCGGGGGCAAGAACTGAAGGTGGACATGCTGCAGGAACAGTTGAATAAACTGTTGGAGCAGGTTACCAATACGGCTGAACAAATGGATACCACGGTGGCGAATCTGGATACGGTCGTCGGTGATATCGGTCACAAAGCGGGCAATGTCGAATACGCGCTTCGCGGCACCCTCACGGAGTTGAGTGACTCCCTGGAAAGCATACGAATCCTGGTTAATCAACTTAAGGAAGACCCCTCGGCCTTGATTCGAGGCCGGGGCCGGGTGCAGGATTAACACGCCTGCGAAGGAAAACATCCATGTCGCATAAACTTATAATTGCTTGGGTCCCATGTCTTATGTTGCCGCTTCTGGCAGGATGCCTGAGTACCCCCGACGTTGAACGGATTCACTTTTACACGGTTACGCCACACATACGCGTAGAAAAAGCGCCTGCCACGGAATATACGCTGGGCGTGCGTCCGTTGTTTTCTTCGCGTACCTACGGACCTTCCATGGCGTATTTGGATAATGAAAACCAACTGGGCTATCAGCAGCGGCACGAATGGGCTGAAACGCCTTCCATTGTCGTCACACGAGCAATAACGGATGCGCTGGCGGCTGTGGGACGCTTTGCAGACGTGGGGAACGCCGCGGATATGGTCAGGCCAGACCTGCTTCTTACCGGAGATCTGAGAATTTACCAGGAAAACCGCACCGAAAAACCGGTATGCGCTGAATTAGAAGTAAGGCTTGAGTTACGGCAGGCCCTGGCGCCGGGCGCCCTGTACGCCGCTACCATCAAGGAAAAAGAGCCGCTTCTGGAAGATACCCCCCAAGCCTTTGCCACCGCCATGAATGTCGCCTTGGGCAGATTCGCCGCGCGTGTGGCCTCGGACATTACTTCGCTGGAGTTGCCTGAAAAGAAAGTTGAATCCAATTAAACCGTCTGGAACCTTTACGTTTTTTAATTCATGTGCCCCCGCGTTATAGGGTCCTTTAAATAATGACCACAACCGGAAAGCCTGTTAAGAAAAAGGTCAACAGGACGGCCGGCAATGAAAGCATGCAGCAATCAGAAATGTTTTTGCCGTCTATATATCTCCAGTAAGTCCATAACGTCTCTTTGTCTAAAATCATCTCTGGAGCGTTTTCTGTTCGCATAGTAATATTTGCTTTCGTAGCAATAAAACGATGCTTGCACTTATACATGACTTATGGTACTATAAAATATTTCGAGTTTTGCAGTTTTATTTTTCATGTAAATAATTAACCCCTCTGCTGGACGCGATTCCAACAGAAACTTTACCAAAAGCAGTAGCGAGGGAACCTTGTCATGACGGAAAAACAGTCGAAACAGGACATGCAAAAGATTCTGGATGAAGTCGTGGCTATTGGCAAAAAACAAGCGGAGGCGTATCAGGCAAAGATCAGTGACAACCTGGCCAAAATGCGGGCACAACTGGATTCCATGCTGGAATCCGTTACGACGGAGTTACAGGAAAGCTCACTGGAATCCCCTGAGCACCAGTCCCTGTTTGACAGCCTTCGTGAGAAACTAAGCGGGGCGCATGGGGCCGACGAAACCGCGTCTGAGGATGGAAACGCTCTTGAGGAAGCGCGGCAACGCATTCAAGAACTTGAACGGCAGATTCAGGAATCCCCGAACAATCACGTTCAACGGCATATACAGGAACTCGAACAGAACCTCGAGAAAAGAAATGAAACAATCAACATAGCCCGCCGGCGGATCCTGCGCCTGCAGGAAAAAATTGAGGGTATGGCCGCGGATCGCGCCACCGCCCTGCAGCGTGTTGCGGATTTTGAAATGCAGCTGGAACGCAAAAATGCCGCATTGCAGGCGTCTGAGGAAAGATTTACCGATTTGCGACGAAAATTTGATCTCAAAATGGGCGGCAATGAGGCGCTGAACGCGCAAATGCTCGCCTTGGAACGCCAGGTTGAAGAAAAAAACAACTTATTGCGGTTCCATGAAGATCGGGCGCAACAGGCGCTGGCGCAGTCTGACACCAACTCCGGCGAAGTGGCAAGAATGGAAGAGCGCGTGCAGGCGGTGACGGCACAGTTGGAAGAGCAGAAAAATCAAGTGCTTGAATATGAGAAGCGCGTTAAGGAATTGCAGGAGGAACTGCAGGCGCTTCAGGCGTCCCGAACACAGGAGGAGCAGGACCTGTTGCAGTCCGCGCGTAATGAGGTGGAATCCAGGATGGAAGCGCTGCGTGGGGAAATGGCCGCGCTGGAACAACAGAACGTTTCCCTGAAAGAAGAACTGGCACAGTGCAAAACCGCCCTGGAGGAGGGCCTTGAGAAAGCGGCAGCCGTTGAAAACGCGCTCGCCGAAGAAACAGCCAGGTATGAAGAGGCTGAGGTCCGGTTACAGGGCCTGGCGGCGCAGACGGACGGCAAGGAAAAGGAATCGGCGGCGCTTGCGGGCGAAGTGGAAGCCTATAAATCACGCGTACAGGAACTCGAGGCGAGTCTTCAGCAAGCCAATCAAGCCATCCAAAAAACAAAAGAAGAAGGCGAAACCGCGTTACGCCAGGTTCGGGAGGAATTGGAGGAAAAGAGTACCCGGGTTGATGACCTTGCGTCACAGTTGGGCATAAGCGACGGGGAACGTCAGGAGATGAACACCGCCCTCGCAGAAGTGCGCAAGGAAATGGAGGAATTGCGCGCGACGAGTTATGATGCTCTCTCTGAAAAGGATGCCGCCCGGGTGCAGGTGGAGGAACTTTCCGGGAAACTGATCCAACTTGAAGACACGCTGAAACAGGCCCCCACTTCCGAGGAACTTGCCGCACTTGAACTGAAATATGAAGAGGAACGCAAACGGGCGGATATGGTTCAGGAAAGACTTGACCAGGAGATGGCGAACGGGACCAAGGCCGGTTTGGCGCGACAACTGGCGGATGTGCTGCGTGATCTGGAGGAGGCCCGGGAAGAAATCAGGCGTCTTCGCAATCTTCCGCAAGCGGAAGCGCCTCGGGAAAGCGCCGTTCCGGAAAGCGCCGTTCCGGAGAGCGCCGTTCCGGAGAGCGGCCCCCAAGAGGCGGCCGGCCATTCCTGGAAGGAACTGTTTGACACGATGCCCTCGGTAAAGCGGAAAAATCTTGGCGACGCGCTCGTTGAGACGGGAATCATTCGGCAGGAGCAACTGGCCGAGGCCATGCAGACACAAAAGATGCACCCTGAAGCCGGCCTGGCGACTATTTTGCTGAATAAAAAAATGGTGCCGGAACAGGATGTGGCGGAAATAATTTCCTTGTTGAGCGATGTGCCGCGTGTGTCCCTTGAAAGCATCGATATTGACGCGGAGGCTGCAGCGTTGCTTCCGGAAAAGATCGCCAGGATGAAACACTGCATCCCCGTGCGCGCCGACGCCGAAGAAATTGAAGTGGCCATGGAAAGCCCCATGGATCTGGTCGCGATAGAGGATATCGAACGGGTAACCAACAGACGCGTGGTGCCCAAGGTTGCGTTGCGTTCCCAGATTGAAGCCGCCCTTGACGCTGTGTTCAAGCCGGCCTAAGCCTACCGTTGAAGGATGAAAACACAGGCTCACTTCTCGATTCGGGCAAAGATTTCGCGCTTGAGAACGCCGTAGGGGGTGAAACTGCCGTGCAGGGTCAGGTAAATCGCCGCGGTCACGGTTATGGCGGTGCCCGAAAAAATGGCCAGCATGATGGCGATTTGATATTTGATCGCTGTGGCGGGATCGGAACCGCCCAAAATGACGCCGGTCATCATGCCGGGAAGGGAGACAACGCCCATGGTCGCCATGGTCGCAATCGTTGGGGCAAGCGCGTCCCGCAGGGCATCTCGTAAAAACGGTTGGGCCGCCTCGTGGAGACGGGCGCCTGACGCGAGGGCGTGGAGATAGGCCTTTTCCCGTTTATGGAGGGATTCATAGAAACCGCGTATGCCCACAATGTCCGCGCGCAGGCAATTGCCCAATATCATGCCGGCAATGGGGATCACATAGCGGGCGTCAAAAAGCGGGTCCGGTCGGATAATGACCAGGACAAAAATGAGGAGGGGCGCCAGCACGCCCATCAGGAGAGAAAGGGAAAGGGGCAACAGAAAAATACGGGCCCGGAGTCCGCAACCGCGAACAATGGAAGCATCCGCGACCAGGACCATGACCGCAATCCAGCCTATGTTCAGCCAGGGATTGTTCCAGCGGAACACGTACTGCAGGTAGAAACCGATAAACAGGAGCTGCACGGTCATGCGCAGGACGCCCATGAAAGTGTCTCCCAGCAAGGGGACGCCGTGCCAGAGGAACACGGCCATGGGAAAAATCAGCAGTCCGTATCCCAACGCCAGCTGCCAGTAACTGATATCCGACGCACCCATCATGAGTCTCCTGTCGCGAGGTCGGGCAGGTGATACACCCCGCCGTTGAAAACGAAATCACGCACGTCATGAGATACGGACACGATGGCAAGGTCTTCCCGGCTGGACAGGTAGGCGCGCACTTGCTTCTTGGCCTCGCCATCAAGCGCGGACGCCGCTTCATCCAGCAGGAGGAGGGGCCGTCGCAGCAATAAGGCGCCGATCAAGGCCACCCGCTGCTTTTCGCCGCCGGAAAGGCTGGTTATGTCCTTGTGTAGTAAAGGCAGGGGTAATCGAAAGTGCTCAAACAACTGGTCCACTTCTTCGCGACCATACGCGAGGCCCTGGTTGGCTTTGTACGAAAATGGCCGGGCCAGCAACGCTTGAACAGTGCCGTCGCCAAGTTCAGGTTCCTGGGCGACATAGGCCAGCTGCCGCCTCAACTGCCACACCGTGCGGGCGTTCAGCGGCGTTCCAGCAATGAGAATCTCGCCTTGGAAGGGCACAAAACCCAGGACACACCGGAGCAGAGTGGATTTGCCTGAACCAGACAGACCTGTGATCGTTATCTTCTCCCCCACGTTGACGGCAAGCGACACCCCGCGAAACAATTGGGTGCCATCCAATCGTACGGAGAGGTTGCGAATATTTAGAATATCTTCATGTTCCATGTGCAGCGTCCAAAGATTCCATAGACGGAGTGTAGTGGAAACGGGTGTCTTTTCACAATAGGAAACCGGGTCGGCAAAGAAAAAAAACTGATCTTACGCATGGGGATGGGCGTCACGGTACACTTGTTTCAGCCGTTCAATGCTGACATGGGTGTAAATCTGGGTGCTGGAAAGACTTTCATGCCCCAGGATTTCCTGCACCACCCGCAGGTCCGCGCCGGCGTCCAGCATATGAGTGGCGAAGGTATGGCGCAGCGTATGGGGCGATACTTCATGGCGGGTGGGTAACGTGAGGAGCACGTAGCGTTCCACAATGCGCTGGATGCTTCTGGTCGTCAACGGGCCACCGCGATGATTGATAAAGACAATGGAATGTTCCGGGGCGCCCAGCATATGCCGGGAAGAAAGATAGTCCCGAAGCGCGTTCAGGGCGTACATGCCAATGGGCACCACACGTTCTTTCTTGCGTTTGCCGAGCACGCGCAGGGTCTGCTGGTCGGCAAAAACATCCGTCATGCGCAGACCGGCCAGTTCCGCGGCGCGAAGGCCGCAGGAATACAACACCTCGAGGATTGCCCGGTCCCGCTTGCCCAGGGGCGTGGAAAGATCCGGCGCCTCAAGCAATGCCGTTACCTCCGGTATGGACAGCACGTCAGGAAGCGGTTTGGACAGGCGCGGCGATCGCAGCCCCTCCGTGGGATTTACCGTGATCTGTTCCATGCGCTGAAAATACGTATAGGCGGAACGGAGCGCCGCCAGTTTTCGCGCCGCAGTACGCGCCGAGTCGCCCGAGGTCTGCAGGTGCGCCAGGAAAGAACGGACTTCTTTTTTCCCGGCCCGTTTCAGCGCGTCCAGCGTGGCCGGGGACCGGATGTCGTCCGGCGAGCGCTGCAAGGCCTTCACGCCGTTCTCCACGTAGTCGCAAAACATACCCAGATCGTTGGCATAGGCACGCAAGGTATGCTTGGAAAAATTCCGCTCCACCCGGAGGTAATTCAGGTATTGTAAGATGTCAATCGCCGACATGAGAATCCATTATTCGACACGTTCATTGCTCCAATACGCCAGATCGACAAAACGTTTCCAAGAGTGAAGTTCTTCCTTCGGGAGCGGAGAATCGAAACGCGGAAGCCAACGGGGCGACACGGGTTTGCGTATCAAGGGCATTTCCGCTTCGTCCGGGGTCAGATCACGTTTTTTCAGGTTGCATTGGGAACATGCCAGGACCAGGTTCTCCCAGCTGTCGCTGCCGCCGCGCGAACGGGGCACAATATGATCTATGGTTAGATCCGTGCGTGGAAATTTATGACCGCAATACTGGCAGACATTCTTGTCGCGCGCGAAAATATTCCGACGGGAAAGCCGGACCTCCGGCGAAAAGAAACCGTTGAAGGAATTCAATACGATAACCTCGGGCAATCGAATCCGACTGGATGGGGTGTACACATACCGTTTGGCGGGGATACCGTCATTGTCGCGGGAGAATGCAATCCAAGCGTCAAAATCATAGAGGGCATAGTCTTTGGGATGCACTACCCGGGCATGCCCCTGGAAGAGAAGCGTCAACGCGCGTTTCGCGGGAGCGACATTTACCGCTACCCACGACTTATTTAGAACAAGCACATAGGCGGTTAACATGGCCCAAACCCGGATAAACTGGTTACAAATTGGTAACAGTATAGCCCTCCACGATTTTATACGCAAAAAACGTTTCAATCAGGCGGGAAGTATCCTTTTCCGTCTTAACCTTCAGGTGGTCTTGAATCGCGCGGATCCGGTAATTTAACACTAGAATGACACGCACTGAAGGCATTTGTTGGTCGTAAAGCGTATATACAAAGAAGCAAAAAAAGAGACTTACCCCAATTGCATGCGCTGAAGGCATTTGCTGGACGTAAATCGTAGTGTACAATGAAGCAAAGAAGGGACTGACTCCCCAAAAACGCAGACACCTGGATCTTATCATGGTTAATAACAACAGTGTTTTTGGGGTGTCTGCTCTGAAAATAAGTTCGGAACGCAGGGACTGTCCCCAGCGAGCGCAGCGAGACAGGACTGTCCCTCGCCCCCGAACGGCCCCATTTCCATTGTTTATGGGGGACGTAAAGCGTCATGGCGAAATGTCCCTCGCTTCCCAACGAACCCATTTTAATTGTTTATTGCCATTCGGGACAGACTGCGAAATAAGCACTTCATGTATTAAAATCCTCACATTGAGGTCGTTTGAGAGGCATTTAATTCAGTGATCCGCTTAGGCTTGGGGCCACGTTTCTGCGGACGAACAGAACGCTTCAATTGTGCTTCAATCTGGTCGAGAAAAGCGGCATCACCGCAGGGACGGCCGGTGCTGGTCTCTTTGCGTATGCGCGCCACAAGGCCCTCTTCCTCCGGTTGCGCCAGCCACGTGGACCAATCTTCTATGACTCCCTGCGGAGGAAATTCGACGGACAACAGGGCGTCAGACCGTAAACCACAATGGGCGGCCGCGCTTGACCAGCGATAGTCCTCAGCACGTTCAACCAATCCCGCCTTAACCGGATTACGTTCCACATACCGGACCGCCGCCCACAAGTGCGCGTCATCCAGGGGGCAGGAGTAATAACGGCCTTGCCATACGTGTCCAGAAAGGGCGGTGCGGCTGTTGAAATACATGGCATATACGGTATGCGTATCCCGCAACCCATGCCCTAGGGAATGTTCTTCCTTTGGAACCGCCACCAGATGAATGTGGTTCGTCATAAGGCAATACGCCCACAGGGATAAACCGTGCAGCAAGGCATACTTGCCCAAGAAACGCAGGTAGGATTCACGGTCCGCGTCCGTCTCAAAAATAGCTGCCTGCCTATTTCCCCGTTGTGTGATGTGGTGGGGATACCCGGGCACAACGATGCGCGCTACTCTGCTCATCCCAAGAGTATAGCACAATAAGAGGTCTTATGCAATGTATTTCATGGTCTGTCCCTGAATTGCCCCGTACGGGTCTGTGGGAGCCCCGGTGGAGCAATCCGCTGGGGCCACCCGGTCCTTCCCGTCCTTCTACCCCCTTATACTCGGAATTGCCAGCCATCACCAGTCACCTGCCACCTCCATTTGTGCTAAAATCTCGAAACAGCCAATCCCTATTCTACTGGGATGATTTTCACGCAGATATTCAATTCCTTCTGTTGAGGAATATCCGAAAAACATCGCACTTCGCATCACATAATACAAAATTGCTTGCCTATCTACACCATTTATTTTTTCGTTATTAGCGCCTAAAATTACTTTTTCCGCAATTTGGAAAACCTGATCTACTTCACAGAGTGAATGAGCACTATCCAGTTGAACCAGAAGATATGCGAAGGTATCTGTTCTACCCTTAAACATACTATCGATTATTGTTCTAAATGTGCTAGGATCATGGCGCTGAGAGAAAGAAACGATATCATTTGTTTTTTTTGCATTTTGAAACGTACTGCCGGATTCATATCGCGCCAATACGCTAGCATACGAGTTATACAAATCATTTAACAGAAAACCTTGGTTTTTAAGGTACCGCTTTAGCTTTTCTAGGTTGTTGCGATAGGGGTAGACTGGAACGGGAAGGCCATGTTTTCGAGCAGTTGCCTCGTGTTCTAAGGCACTCTGTTCAATTGCAGTCACAAGACCCTCAGGAATCTTTTCACGTGACGCCGAAAAATGGGGGAGAGCGCTTTTAGGTTCAATGGAAGTTCCTTTACCCGGTGCAGAAGATAGGACTGCAGTGTTTTGGCTCGCCTGCCATGCATCACCCGTCTTAACTAATGCATCATATTCTTCTAAATATTTTTTCATATCAGCGTATTGTTTAGAGCGCATCTCTTGAGTTGCTTTGTCCTTTACAAAGAGAAAGTGAAATATTGGGTAAAAATAGGAGACAGAAAAGTACAGGGAAAGGAGAATAAGAAAATAAACAACTATGATAGCGATTTTTCTTTTCATATACTTACCTCTATTCAATGTATCTATAACCATGACATGATGGGAGATCCCAATTATTTATATAATCCTCGTGTAAATAAATGAATCGTGGCGATACTATTTTGTAAAGCATGTCTCTAAGGGTACCGAAATGGTTTAAGGTAATGCTATTATTTGGAACCATGTGGAGAATCCACGACGCAATCTCATAGTCATTCTTATAAAAAATGTTCAGAGAGTGCAATCGCGTAATTACCCAACGCTCACAAGCGCAATTAACCTAAAAACGGCTGTTAACGCCGGGAAGACCTCTTAAAAGAAAGGACCGAAAGGACTTAAAGGACGTAAAGGACGCACCAACCGGGAGAACGTTTTACTGTCCTTTTGGTCATTTATGTCCTTTAAGTCCTTTGGTTTGGAAACCGCTTCAGAATTCAACTGCCGTTTTTAGGATTAACGTTGTTTTGAGGAACCGTATGCACTAATGTATGCATGCACGGCTCCGTGGGAGCCCCGGTGGAGCAATCCGCCGGGGCCACCCGGTCCTGTTATTCTACGAAAATGTCATAGGAATTTTCGAAGCAGAGGAAATGATTACCAATCACCGGCAAGTTCCAATTCCAACAGAAGCCAATGGGGCAGACTGGGAATTTTATTGGAAGAGTCCTTTTTTTTCAAATCTTCGATGTAATTTTCAGATAAAGAGCCTAAATTCATAGCCATGTCAAGAATTTCATAAAGAATGGCCTCCTTGGGGATATCACTGGTTTTGAAATGATCCAAGGCAACAATCACTTCTTCTGCAGTATTCAAAAGTTCTTCAATTGTAAAAGGGGAATAATTGCGATAAAATTTGACATATAATGCAGGAATATCGTATTCGTTTTTAGAAAGTCGGTTCTTCATCCACTTTTCTATTGCTTCCCCGTCTTGGTTTTTAAACGAATGAACCAACTGCATCGTCTTGGAATTATCAACAACATTCTGCCTTTCCTGCAATGTCGCAGGCTCTCTGCCCAAACGCCCCTGCCTCATGTCAATAATATTGGTGACTGTCCCCTGTTATTCGAAAACTGTGGGACAGACCCGAATTTACTGCGTAAATTCTTGCGTCAGTCCCGTTTTTCGCTTGTGTTTT
>Ga0123335_1001916_pt1 | contig 32413 bp, 29 predicted proteins | sample BiotimSIPDNA_2_FD_89707 | JGI IMG/M metagenome (GOLD analysis project Ga0123335, IMG submission 89707) | Anaerobic biogas reactor microbial communites from Washington, USA - Biogas_R2 time_0 SIP DNA | ecosystem: Engineered > Bioreactor > Anaerobic > Unclassified | place: Washington, USA... | reverse complement strand
TTACCCTCCGATCTCTCCGGCAAGGATATTATCACCAGCACCATTACTGCCGGGGGCGTCCAGGAGTTGAAAAAGAGGCGGGTGCGCTGGCTGGTGACGCCGGGGCCTTCTTTTTCATGCCGCTCTTTCGGCTCCAATGTGCTGGAGGCCATTTGCGTGGCCCTGCTGGATCAGCCTGGCGTGACAGACCCGGAGCTTTATCCGGCCCTCCTGTACCGGATCGGGTGGGAGCCCCGGATTGAAAAGCTCAATTGAAGGGAGATTTGACAATGGGATTTGAACCAAGGGGGCTGGCCACGGGAATCGGCAGCACGCCCTTCCAGGAGACGGCGGAGGCCCTGGCCCTGATTAAAGAATGCCCGCCGGAAATTCCTTACTGGCCCCAGCTTCCCCTGCGGGGCAGGCAGCAGCACTTTGTCAACCAGTTCTTAAAACCCCTGGTTAAAACAGGCCTGCTTACGGATGACGGCGAAAGAATATTTTTCGATACAACCCTTCTGAACTGGTCAGACCGGCTGACCGGGTTTTACTCCCTTTACCTGGCCTGTGAAGAGGGAGAAAGCGCTGTCCTGGATGAATTCTCCTTTCCGGAGGGTGCAGCAGAGGGATTTTACGCTTTACTGGCTGAACCGGCCGGGGGGACAGGCAGCGCAGCCTTGCTCAAGGGACAGGTTGTGGGGCCCCTTACGGTGGCCTTTCAGCTCAAGGACGAGCGGGGCCGCTTTGCTTATTACAATGAGCAACTGCGGGATCAGATTGTCAAGACCCCTGCTTGCGGTACCGGCCTGCTGGACCGGGACCTGCCGGACCGGGTTTACCGCCTTGCTGCCGCTGTTTCCAAGAAGTTGCGGGAGGAAGGTGCGGCAGCGACTTGATCCCGGCAGACTATCATCTTCACACCAAACTCTGCGGTCACGCCTCGGGGGAACCGGAGGAATATCTGGAGCAGGCGGTCAGACAGGGAATCAGGGAAGTGGGGTTTTCCGACCACTTGCCTCTTTATTTTTTACCTCCCGGAAAAACCATTCCCGGTTACGCCATGGGGGAGGAAGAGCTTCCCCTGTATGTGGAGATGGTGCAAAACTGTGCCCGGAAGTCCCCGGTCAGGGTCAGCCTGGGAATAGAGGCCGACTATGTTCCCGGTTGCGAAAAAGCCCTCGCCGGTCTTCTTTCCCGCTATCCTTTTGACTATGTAATAGGTTCGGTGCATTTTCTGGACGGCTGGGGGTTTGACAACCCCGCAGAAATGGAGGAATACGGCAGGAGAGATCTTGACCGGGTCTACGAGGAGTACTTTGCCCTGATCCAGCAGGCAGCTCTAAGCGGGCTTTTCGACATTATCGCCCACCCGGATCTAATTAAAAAGTTCGCCTTCCGGCCTGCGCGGGATTTAAGTCCCCTTTACGAGGAAACAGCCAGAGCCTTTCAAAAGGCAGGAGTCTGTGCCGAGGTAAATTCCGCAGGACTCCGGTATCCCGCCGGGGAGATTTATCCGTCATTCAGTTTTCTCAAGTGTCTTTATAAACATAATGTTCCTGTAACACTGGGTTCGGACGCCCACCGCCCGGAGCAGGTTGGGGCCGGGCTGCCGGAGGCCCTCCGGCTGCTCAGGGAAGCCGGCTATCAAGAAATTGCCCTGTTCAGCGCAAGGAAAAAATGTTTTCGGGAAATTGCCGGGGATGGTAAACAGGACTGAAGCTAAACAAGGAGCCGCTGTTCTCAAAGGGAAAAGCGGCTCGCTGTTTTATATGCGCCGGCCTTAACTATCAAGTTACAGGCCAGTTTTCTTTTGTAAAAAAAGCCCGGCTCATCCTGTCAACTCGCTGACGCGAACGGCAGGCAAGCGGCCCGGGACCAGGTCTTAAAGCATAACTTTTAAACTGCCGGGAGCGAAAATTGGAAAAGAAGGTCGTAAATGAATACAATTATTTTTAAAATGATTTTGCTTTTCTAGAAGGTTATTTGTGCTTATATATAGAATAAGTGGTGGAAAGTGGTTAGAAGTGGTGTAACAGCATGCCTGAAAACGAGCAGACCACCATGTTTATGGGAGAGTATCAGCATAACATCGACCCGAAAGGAAGACTTTTTATACCTGCCCGCTTCCGACAAGGTCTGGGGGACCTTTTCGTCCTTACAAAAGGTCTTGATGGATGTCTCTTTGCCTATCCGCGCTCCGAATGGGCGGCTCTGGAGCAAAAGCTGAAGTCCTTGCCCTTTACAAAGAGCGATGCCCGGGCCTTTGTTCGGTTTTTTTTCTCCGGGGCCTCTGAATGCGAAGTGGATAAACAGGGAAGGATCTTAATTCCAGGTAATTTGAGAGCTTACGCACACCTGGAAAAAGAAGTTGTGGTTATTGGTGTTTCATCCAGGGTGGAAATCTGGGCCAGGGACCTGTGGGAACAGTACAGTGCCCGGGCTGCTTCAACCTATGAGGAAATTGCCGAGAAGATTGTGGACTTCGATCTGACTATTTGAGCAGCAACGACAAATACTATAAATTCTCTCATTTTCTCGCTAGAGCGGAAAAATCCTGGTAATTTATAAGGGCAGTGAGAAGGTCAATGGATTTTTTGCATAAGCCGGTTATGGTCTGTGAAGTCCTGAAAGGACTTAAGCTAAAACCGGGTGGCGTCTATGTTGATTGCACCCTGGGCGGTGCAGGGCACAGTGCCGCGATACTCCGTGAGATTGGCGAAGAGGGACGCCTGGTGGGCCTGGACCGGGATCTGGAGGCGTTGGCCGCAGCGAAGGAAAGGCTGGCCCCTTTCAGTGCCGGAGTAAACCTGGCCCGGGCTAACTTCAGGGATCTGAAAGATGTCCTGGAACAACTGGAGATTGAGAAAGTAGATGGAATTCTGTTTGATCTGGGGGTATCTTCCTACCAGTTGGACAACCCTGACAGGGGGTTCAGCTACCAGCACGACGCGCCTCTGGACATGAGGATGGATCAGGAGCAGGCTTTGACTGCCGGGACACTTGTAAACAATCTTCCGGTGGAAGAGCTGGCGGAAATTATCAGGAAGTATGGCGAAGAGCGCTGGGCCTCCAGGATAGCAAAATTTATTGGGGAGGAAAGAAAAAACTGTTCCATTGAAACAACAGGACGCCTGGTTGAAATTATCAAGAAGGCAATACCGGCCGGCGCCAGGCGGGAGGGACCGCACCCGGCCAAACGAACCTTTCAGGCCCTGCGGATAGCGGTCAACCGGGAAATTGAGACTCTGGGCCCGTCTATTCGCTCGGCTGTACAGTATCTCAAACCCGGAGGAAGGATTTGTGTGCTAACCTTTCATTCACTTGAGGATAGAATTGTGAAGGATCTCTTTCGGGAACTGGCCTCACCCTGTACCTGTCCCAGGGATTTTCCAGTTTGTGTTTGTGGAGGCAAAAAAGAAATCCGGGTTGTTACCCCCAGGCCGGTGCTTCCTTCACCGGAGGAACTGGAGGATAACCCAAGGGCCAGGAGTGCCAAGCTCAGGATTGCAGAGAAGCTCTAGCAGGGATTTGTGAAATAAGCATTCTTTTAGCCGGGTTGCCTGCTCTGTTAAAAAGTGATGAGAGCAATGGATAAGCTGATTATAGTATCTGATTTATTAAAGGACAGGTATTAAATACCGCTTTACCCTTTTTTTAAAGTCCCGGGTGTTTTCCGGGCGGTGGGGGGCGAAACAGTGATGTACGCCGGCAAGTCAACTGGTATTTTCTACCTAGGATTTATGTTCTATTCCTCCTGGAGGTCGAATAGTATTGATATTAGCTCAGGAGAAGACAGGCTATTACGGCATGTCCATGGAAAAGCCAGGTCGTAAAAGGGCCATCAGGCTTAAAGATTTAACTAGAGGGGGAAGAATTGCGCTGACCGGGATGGTGCTGGCAGGCTTTCTGCTCAGCGTGCTGATTATCTATAGCCATTCACAGGTATCCAACCTAGGCTATCAGATCAGCCGTCTGGAGAAGGAACTGGCCCTGCTGCGGGTGGAAAACCACGACCTGGAAGGAGAAGTGCAGCGCCTGGCGTCACTGGACAGGATAGAACGCATTGCCGTTGAAAGACTTGGCATGGTGAAGCCGGATAGCGACAACGTCCTAATTGTAGAACTGGCGGGGAAAAACGTCAAGGAATCCGTAGACATTCCGGAGCAAGGGAATGCTGTTGCTCTTTCCTCCACCGGGGAAGAAAAACAGAATCGTTTGATCAGAGCTTTTACTGAAATGGTTAACAGGTTGGAGAACAAAACCTGGCTCGGTTTGGGTGGAAGGGCAGGTTCCACGGGGGGAACTCATGCAGACGACGAATATCGTAATCAGGAAAAGAATAACCGGTCTTTTTCTGTTGGCGACCCTGGCGCTGGTAGGTCTGGTATTCCGTCTGGCCTGGATCCAGCTGGTTCAAGGGGATAAGCTTCGCGAGGAAGCCCAGGAAGTCAGGATGCGGGATGTTCCTGTGGATGCCAGGCGGGGAAATGTGTATGACCGCAACGGAAACGAACTGGTTACCAGTATAAGTGTCGACTCGGCCTATGCTTTCCCCCCCCAGGTTGAGAATAAGGAGGAAGCCGCTGCCCGTATTGCCGAAGCCCTGGGGATGGATAAGGAGGATGTTTATCAAAAGCTCACCCAAAACGTGGGCTTTGTCTGGCTCAAGAGGAGGATTGATTATGAGTCTGCCCAGAAGCTTAAAGCCCTGAAGCTAAACGGTGTGGAACTGGTAGAAGAAAATAAACGGTTCTATAGTCAGGGGAGCCTGGCGGCCCATGTGCTTGGCTTTGCGGGGGATGACAATCAGGGCTTGATTGGCATTGAAAGCGTTTACGACAAAGAGTTAAGGGGCAGCCCCGGCCGGATCGTAATTGAAAAAGACGCAGTGGGACGGGACATCCCCGAAGCCCTGCACAAATTCATACCGCCGGTCCCGGGTAATAATCTCGTACTGACAATCGACCAGACCATTCAGTATTTTGTAGAAAGGGAACTGGACAAGATTATTGAGGCTCACAATCCGAAACTGGCTGTTATTATTGTTATGGATCCTAAAACCGGTGAAATACTGGCCATGGGCAACCGTCCCACTTTTAAGCCTGAGGACTGGCGGCAGTATCCCCAGCAGGTCTGGGACCACAACCCGGGCATCTGGTATAATTACGAACCGGGTTCGACATTTAAAATAATCACAGCTGCCTCAGCCCTGGAAGAAGGTGCGGTGAGGCTTAACGACACCTTTTATGATCCCGGCTACATCAAGGTGGCCGACCGGACGATCCGGTGCTGGCAAGGGGGAGGACACGGCTCCCAGACCTTTGTTGAAGTCGCTCAGAACTCCTGCAACCCGGGCTTTATCACCGTAGGGCTGAGACTGGGCACGGAAAAGTTTTATAAGTATATCAACGCTTTCGGCTTCGGTCACAAGTCAGGCATCTGCCTGCCGGGCGAAGAAGTGGGCATTCTTATTCCTCAGAAAGAGGCAACTGATTTAGACATCGCCACCATGTCCATCGGGCAGTCCATTGCCGTCACCCCGATTCAGCTGATTACGGCTGCCTCAGCGGTGGCTAACGGTGGACTCTTATTAAGGCCGTCACTGGTTAAAGCCATAACCAGTGAAGACGGAAAAGTACTCCAGGAGTTTAGACCTGAGACTGTTCGCCAGGTCATTTCTCAAAATACCGCTCAGACCCTGATGGAACTCTTGACAAGTGTAGTGCAGAAAGGTACCGGCAGAAACGCCTTTGTGGATGGTTACGGAGCGGCAGGCAAGACAGGCACGGCCCAGGTAGTGGGATCCGGAGGATACGCGGAGGGAAAATATGTCGCCTCCTTTATGGGTTACGCCCCGGCGGATGACCCCCGGATCTCAGTGCTCGTGATGGTAGCGGAACCCACCGGCTCGAGTTATTTTGGCAGTCAGGTTGCGGCGCCGGTCTTCAAAGCCGTTGCCCAGGACACTTTGCGTTATCTGAAAGTACCGGAAAGACCCAATCTGGAAAAACCGAAGTATCCCTTTGTATATGACGAACCGGAAGTCAAGCTGGTTGTACCCAATATAGTCAATTATCCAGTGGAGGATGCCAGGAGCGTTCTGGTGAACAACGGGCTGATTGTACAAATCAGGGGGCAGGGAAATATTGTTTACGAGCAGGTTCCCAAGGGAGGCGCCGAGGTGTCCAGAGGCACCACAGTAATTCTCGATTTGAATCAACCGCCGGGAACCGGTGAACAAGGAGAGGTCACTGTTCCTGATTTGAAGGGGCTGACCATCAAAGAAGCCGGAACTATTCTGGAGAAACTGGGACTACACCTGAGCCCTGTGGGCACCGGCCTTGCTGTCAGGCAGGAGGTGGCGCCGGGTTCAAAAGTTGCGAAGGATACAACTATTACTGTGGAGTTCGAACCACCCGATATCCAGGTGCTGCATGACTAGCTCAATGTTTCCCGCAAGTGGTAGCGTTTTGTGTTACAAGGAAGGATGAAAATCTTTTCACCGGCCATGGGGGATCACAATGTGTTTCAGAACAGACCCGGGTAAGGTTTCTTTCTTCTTAATGCGGAGAAAGCAGTGCTCACATCTTATTACTAACACTGAATGTAGCAGGAGAATTGATTCCTGTTACCGAAAGGCGTTTTGGAATAATTTAACTCGTTTAATGGAAATAATAGTAAGTGCCATGGGCATTCATTTATTTTTGACAATATCCAGGTTCCAGTACAAAATAAAGGCGTCATTTGGGCATGCCGTTTGTTCAGGCAGATCCGGACCAGATGGTTCTATGTAAACGGGAGGTTTTTCAGGAGTGATTTTTCGAGAGCTTCTGGAGGCTGTGGAAGTCCTCTCCACAGGGGGGGATCCGAACGTAGCCATAACGGGAATTACATACGATTCGCGCCAGGTTCAACCGGGTTTTTTATTTGTTGCGGTAAAGGGCTTTAAGTCTGACGGGCACGACTATATTCAAGAGTCCCTGGCCCTGGGGGCTGCTGCAGTGGTGGTGGAGCGCAGGGTCGGGTTTTTGCCGGGTGTGTCCTGGGCTGTGGTGCCTGATACCAGGCAGGCTCTGGCGCTTCTTTCCGCCCGCTTTTTCGGCGACCCTTCAGCCAGGCTGAAAATGATCGGGGTCACCGGGACCAACGGTAAAACCACCACTACAAACTTAATAGCGTCCATCTTAAATTATGCCGGTTTGAAGGTTGGCCTGATCGGCACCATCCACAACAGAATTGGGGACAGGATTTTACCGGTTAAGCATACAACTCCGGAGTCAACTGATCTGCAGGCCCTGCTGAAGGAGATGGCCGCGGAAGGCGTAGACGCCTGCATTATGGAGGTTTCATCCCATGCCCTGGCCTTGCACCGGGTGGACGGGTGCGAATTTGATCTGGCTGTATTTACAAATCTTACCCAGGACCATCTGGACTTTCACAGGGATATGGAAGAATACCGGGATGTTAAGAAGAGGCTCTTCAGCAGCCTCTCGCGGTCCGTTGTGAAAACTCAAAAATATGCCGTCCTGAACGCCGATGATCCCAGTGCCATGCATCTTGTTGAGGGCGCCGGGGGCAAGGTTTTTACCTACGGGATAAAATGTGAGGCAGACGTGAGGGCGCAGGACATCCAGGTGACTGCCAGGGGCGCCTCTTTTACTGTTACAGGCAGGTGGGGCCGCTGTCAGCTTAATTTAAAGATGACCGGTCTTTTCAATGTTTACAACGCCCTGGCCGCATTTACCGCGGCGGCAGCTCTGGGAGTTCCCGCAGCTGTAATTAAAACTGCGTTGGAGGCGGCCATGGGGGTGCCGGGGCGATTTGAACTGGTTGACGCAGGCCAGGATTTTGCCGTTGTTGTAGACTATGCCCACACTCCCGACGGTCTGGAGAATATTTTAAAAACTGCCCGGGAGATAGCCGGGGGGCGTTTAATCACCGTGTTCGGCTGCGGGGGTGACCGTGATCGCACCAAGCGGCCGCAAATGGGCGCCATTGCTGCCCGTTACAGTGATTTTGCAGTGATTACCTCGGATAATCCACGTACGGAGGAGCCCCTGGCGATCATCCGGGATATTGAACAGGGGTTGAAGTTCGGCCCATCCGGGGAAAAATACTGCGTGGAGCCGGACAGACGGCAGGCGATCCACCTGGCCATCGGAATGGCCGGGACAGGGGATGTCGTCGTCATAGCGGGCAAGGGGCACGAGGATTACCAGATTGTCGGAACGCAGAGATTCCCCTTTGACGATCGCCTGGAAGCAGCAGAGGCGTTGAAGAAAAGAGAATCCTGATCATAAAAGTTAAGCCCCGGGGATTAGAACTGCGTCAGCAGGCTAACCTTTAAGAGGGGTGTTTTCCGGCCCCTTTGGTGCGGCCGGGCTTGAAACGGAGGTTGTTATGAAAGCAGTTGCCATCGGTAAAATAGCAGAGGTTACCGGCGGTCTGATTATCCAGGGGGATCCCGGCATAACCTTGCGTTCGGTATCAACCGATACCCGTAGAATTAAGAAAGGCGACCTTTTTTTTGCTTTGTCCGGGGAGCACTACGATGCCCATGATTATCTGGCCGAGGCTGCTGCAGCCGGTTCCGGCGGGCTGGTGATCAGCCGCCTGGTTTCCCTGCCTGCCGGAATCCCGGTTCTTCTGGTAGATGATACCCTGGCGGCGCTGCAGGCCCTGGCCGCTTATAACCGGGACTGTTTTAAGGGTCCTGTGGTGGGTATTACCGGCAGTACCGGGAAAACCACCACCAAGGATATGGTGGCGTCAGTCCTGGGTGTGCGCCTGCGCACTCTGAAAACTGAAGGCAATCTCAATAACGAAATTGGTCTTCCGCTGACCCTGCTGGCCCTGGACGACAGTGTTGAGGCTGCCGTGGTGGAAATGGCCATGCGGGGTCCCGGGGAAATTGCTGCCTTAAGCCGGATTGCCAGGCCGGAGGGGGCCGTTATTACCAGTATTAACGAGACCCACCTCGAACGGCTGGGGACAGTGAGCGAAATTGCGGCAGCAAAGGGTGAATTACTGGAACACATTTTGCCGGGAGGATTCGCGCTCTTGAACGTGGAGAGCCCCTTTATCAAACGTGAGGCGAAACGCTGCCTGGGTAAAGTCATTTTTTACGGTATGAATAAGCCTGCCGGACTGATGGCTCAGGATCTCCGGCCGGAGCGCGAAGGCTTCAGCTTCAACGCAGTTTTGGAGGGGGAGCGTCATGCGTTTTACCTGCCGGTGCCCGGCCGGCATAATGTTTTGAACGCCCTGGCGGCAATCGGTGTCGGGTGGGAACTGGGCCTGACCATGGAGGAAATTGCTGCGGGGCTGGCAGCGGTATCCCTGACCGGCATGCGTCTGGAAATCCTTGAAGCCGGAGGGCTGACAATTATTAATGACGCCTATAACGCCAGCCCTGCCTCAACAAGGGCTGCTCTCGAGGTACTGAAAGACATATCCGGCGGCCGGCGGCGTGCCATTGCCGTACTGGGCAACATGCTGGAACTAGGTCCCCGTGCTGTAGAAATTCACAGAGAAATAGGAAAGAAGGCAGTGGGACCGGGTCTGGATTATTTGATTACTGTTGGTAATCTGGCCGCCGCTGCGGCAGAGGGCGCAGTGCAGGCCGGGATGACCTGGGATAGGGTCTTCCCCTGTACGGAACATGCTGTGGCTTTAAAAATTCTCAAAGGTCTGCTGTTGAGTGGGGACGTGGTCCTGATCAAGGGTTCCAGGGGGATGAAAATGGAAACAATCGTCCAAGAACTCTTGAAGTTTGAAGGCAGTAAGACCGTTTTTCATCCATAAATAAAGATCTGGAGGCAGCCATGAACAACTGGGGGAAGGCATCAATGGCCGTCCTGTTTATTTTTTTAGTTGCGGGCGGACTTCTGTTTCTTTCACACACCGGAGCTGTAAGTAATTCTTTATGGCAGGCTTTTGTCATAGCCCTTGCTGTGTCCCTGCTGCTGGGTCCGCTGGTTATTCCCTGGCTCAAAAGGCTGAAATTCGGACAGAATGTCCGTTCGGACGGTCCGTCCAGACACCTGCAGAAGGCCGGCACACCTACCATGGGCGGGCTTATCTTTTTGACGGGGATCCTGGCGGCCGGATTGCTCACCGGCCGGGGCCAGCCCGACCTGCTGGTTGTGCTGATCATAGTTGTGGGATTTGGATTTATCGGTTTTTTGGATGACTATATTAAAGTTGTCCTGAAGCGTTCCCTGGGTCTGAGAGCCCGGGAGAAACTGCTGGGACAGGTCCTTCTAGCAGCCGGACTGGCTTTTTGGGCTGTATTTACTGCAGACCGGGGCACCGCCCTGACCTTGCCTTTTTCCGGCTTTCTAACGCCGGGGGGGATTCAACTGGATCTGGGCTGGTGGCCTTTTCTAATCTTCACAGTTCTTGTTGTCGTGGGCTTCAGCAATGCTGTCAACCTGACAGACGGACTGGACGGATTGGCGGCAGGTGTCAGCATACTGGCTGCCCTGGCTATGATCCCGGTGGCCCTGGCTGTGGACAAAACCGGCGTGGCGGTAAGCATGGCGGCGTTGTGCGGCGCCTGCACGGGTTTTTTGTTTTATAACCGTCACCCCGCCCGGGTGTTTATGGGTGATACGGGCTCCCTGGCCCTCGGAGGGGGGCTGGGGGCTGCCGCCGTGATTACCGGAAGGGAGCTGGTTCTGGTAATCATCGGAGGGATCTTTGTAATCGAGGCTCTGTCCGTAATAATCCAGGTAATCTCTTTCCAGACCACGGGCCGCCGGGTGTTCCGGATGAGCCCCCTGCACCACCACTTTGAACTGGGCGGCTGGGAAGAAAACCGGGTTGTCCTTACTTTCTGGGCTGTCACCCTACTCCTGGCCGCCCTTGGCCTGGCCGGGTTGTACGGTTTATAAGGCGCATTTTTCTTTTAGACGGTCTTAATAAGCCCGAAATCTTTGCGCAGGACTAATCAGCTCCCTTTACCGGCGGCCGGACTTACTGGGTGTGCGTTATGCGGCAGGATTAGCCCTTTGCACTTCAAATATGCTAGTCTTTTTGTATGGGTTATTGAATAAATAATGAGAAGGCGTGTCCTTTTCGGAAAGGTGTAGCTTGATGAACCTCAAAGGTAAGAAGGTTTTGGTCATCGGTGCCGGAAAAAGCGGTGTGGCTGTTTCCCGTTTCCTTTGCGGCAAAGGTGCTGCAGTAGTTCTTGCTGACGCCGGCCGTCCCGGGGATCCCCGTGGTGAACTGGAACAGCTGTCTGCTGCCGGAGTTCAGATACTGTCCGGAGGTTATCCCGGGGTGGAGCGCGGCAGCTTTGATCTGGTTGTGCTGAGTCCCGGCGTACCCCTGACCGAAAAGCCCGCCAGAGATGCACTAAAACACGGCATACCTGTTACAGGTGAGCTTGAACTTGCTTATCGTTTCGCCAGGGCGCCGATTGTTGCCGTTACGGGAACGAACGGAAAAACCACCACCACCACGCTGATTGGCGAAATATTCAAGAACGCCGGCAAAAATGTGCTGGTGGGGGGCAATATCGGAAGGCCCCTGGTGACCGAAGTGGAGCGGTTTGGAACCGGTGACCTGATTGTGGCCGAAGTATCCAGCTTTCAACTGGAAACTGCGACTACTTTTAAGCCCAAAGTAGGTGTCATCCTGAATATTACCCCGGACCACCTGGACCGGCACGGCACCATGGAAAACTACACTGCGGCCAAATTAAAAATAGTTGCAGGGCAGGAGCCGGGTGATTATGCCGTCCTGAATTACGATGACGCCGCCACGGCCGCTCTTGGAAAAGGACTCAGGGGCAAGGTTTTCTATTTTAGCCGGCAGGCTGCCCTGGCGGAGGGTGTATTTGTCCGGGAAGGGAAAATAATTGCCGGGTTTGGCCGGCTCGAAGAAATCATTTGCAGGGTCAATGAACTGGGTATTCCCGGGGCGCATAATTTAGAGAACGCTCTGGCTGCTGTTGCCGCCGCGAAGGTGATGGGAGTGGAGAGCGGTGTACTGGCTGATACTCTGCGGAAATTTAAAGGAGTCAGCCACCGGCTGGAATTTGTGGCCGAAATCAACGGAGTGCGTTATATCAACGACTCCAAGGGCACCAACCCGGATGCTTCCATTAAAGCGCTGGAAGCCTATGAGGAACCGGTTGTACTCATTGCCGGCGGTAAGAACAAGGGTAGTGATTTTAGTCACTTTGCCGGGAAGGTGAAGGAAAAGGCCAGGGCGCTGGTGGTTCTGGGGCAAAGCGCCCGGCTTATCGCTGCTGCCGCCCGGGACAAGGGCTTTGAAAACATTTATTACGCAGGCGATTTCCGGGAGGCTGTCCAGTTGGCCCGCCGCTCGGCCCGGCCGGGTGACATTGTACTCCTGTCTCCAGCCTGTGCCAGCTGGGATATGTTTAAAAGTTATGAAGAGCGCGGGGACCTGTTTAAAGAAATTGTAAAAGGTTTTAAGGATTAGAATCTCCGGCAGGAAATTAGCGTCTGAGACCGGCAGAGCCGGCGTCCGGCGACACGGGGGTGATTGACCATGCGGGTTAAAAGGAATGCTCCGGATTTCGTTCTTTTTTTAACTGTGCTGAGTCTTTTGAGCATCGGTGTGGTCATGGTATTCAGCGCCAGTGAATACAGTACTTTAATCCATTACAATGATAGTTTTTACTACTTCAAACGGCAGGTGGTCTGGGCATTAATGGGCCTGGGGGCCATGTTCATCGCCATGAACTATGACTACTGGCGGCTAAAGCAATACGCCCTGCCATTTTTATTTGCCGGCTTTATTTCCCTGATATTGGTTTTAATCCCCGGCATCGGTCGGGAAGTACACGAAGCCCGGCGCTGGATCGGCATCGGCCCGATACCTTTCGCACCCGCTGAACTGGTCAAGTTGTCCGTCATAATCTTTACAGCTTACGGTCTGGCCAGACAAAAAGAAAGGGTTAAACAGTTTTCCAGGGGAGTTTTGCCCTATTTGTTAATTCTTATTCTCTCTTCGGCCTTAATTCTCTGCCAGCCGGACCTGGGAACAGCCGTATCCCTAGCCGGAATCATTGTTGTGATGATTTTTGCCGCGGGAGCCAGGTTGTCACATCTGGGAAGCCTCTGCCTGGCCGGCCTTATTGCCGTGGGGCTGGCTATTTACCTGGAGCCGTACCGGATGCGGCGCTTCCTGGCCTTTCTGGATCCCTGGGCCGATCCCCAGGACACCGGTTTCCATATTATCCAGGGCCTCTACGCCATTGGTTCCGGCGGGCTGTTCGGTTTGGGCCTGGGCCAGAGCAAACAGAAATTCCTGTATCTCCCCGAGAATCACACCGACTTCATTTTTGCCATTACAGCTGAAGAACTGGGCTTTATCGGGGCTTCCCTGGTCATTATGCTCTTCATCTTGTTTGTCTGGAGGGGGCTCAAGATTGCAGTAACTTCCCAGGACCCCTTTGCCAGCCTGCTGGCAACCGGGATCACCGCCTGGGTGGGAGTACAGGCGATTATCAATATCGGTGTTGTAACCGGGTCCCTTCCGGTTACCGGCATTCCCCTGCCCTTTATCAGCTATGGCGGGACCTCCCTGTTGATAACCATGGTCGGGGTGGGGATCCTGCTCAATATTTCGAAGTTCTGCAAGACCCGGTAAAAAGAGAGGTGGAACCCTTGCGTTTTATTGTCTCGGGAGGGGGGACAGGCGGTCATATTTACCCCGCTCTGGCCATTGCCCGGGGGCTTCTGGACAGGTATCCCGGAGCAGAAATCCTTTATGTCGGGACCAGGGGCGGAATGGAGGCGGAGATTGTCCCCAGGGAAGGATTGCCTTTCCAGGGAATCCCGTCTGCCGGACTGAAACGGAAACTGTCGCTTAAGAACCTGGGGGTTGTTTGGCAGGCCGGGCACGGTTTGTGGCAAGCTGCCGGCATTATCAGGCGCTTTCGTCCCGGGGCAGTGATCGGGACCGGTGGTTATGTATGCGGCCCGGTGGTTCTGGCAGCAGCCCTTAAAGGAATCCCCACTTTGATTCATGAGCAGAATGCGCTGCCGGGGGTCACGAACCGGATTCTTGCACGGTTTGCCTCCAGGGTTGCCGTGACCTTCGCCGATTCGCTGAGTTATTTCCCGCAAAGGGAAAAAACAGTTCTTACCGGGCTGCCTGTACGCCCGGAAATTTTACAGGCAGACAGGGAAGAGGGGCTCAAAAAACTTAACTTTGAAGCTGACCGTTTCCTGTTGCTGTCCTTTGGCGGAAGCCGGGGAGCAAGGTCCATCAATCAGGCAATGCTGCCCGTGCTTAAAAAATATGCCGGTGATCCCAGGCTAAATATCCTGCATGTAACCGGCAAGTCGGGTTACGAGGATTTTCTTGAGGCCTGCTCAAGAGAGGGTATGGACCTGGCTAAAATTGGGAATGTTACAGTTAGTTCATATCTTTATAATATGCAGGATGCCCTGGCGGCGGCCGACCTGGTTATAAGCAGGGCCGGTGCGGCTACTCTGGCAGAATTAACAGCTCTCGGCCTTCCGTCGATCTTGATCCCGTACCCCTATGCGGCAGAGAACCACCAGGAGTTCAACGCCCGCGCCCTGGAGAAAGAGGGCGCTGCTCAGGTTGTGTTGGACAGGCATCTGAAGGGAGAGGCACTCTGCCTGAAGATAGAAGAGTTGTTGAATAAGAGGGAATTGCTGGCGCAAATGGCAGAAGCAAGTAAGAGAATGGGTAAGAGAAAGGCTTTGCAAGTTCTAATAGATTGTGTAGACAATCTCATAAAAAGTTAATAGATAAAATGTTATTTTATGCTAATATGACTATAAACAAGAAGAGGACAGGCTTAAAAATGAACGAATGTAACACCTTGATGGAGATATGCATAGTATATTCTATATTTTAAAGAATTTATTTTAATTCAAGGTTAAACCCGGCCAGGAAGGAGATGTAATTTGTGCAGAAAAAGCAGCATGTTCATTTTATTGGGATTGGCGGCTCCGGTATGAGTGCCATTGCCAGGATCATGCTCGAACTGGGTTACCATGTGACCGGGTCGGACCTGAAGACCTCGGCTGCGAGCGAAAGGCTGGAAGCCCTTGGGGCAATTTGCAGCCTGGGGCATGCTGAAGAAAACCTGGAGGGAGCCGATCTTGTTGTCGCCTCAACTGCCATTCCCCCGGCAAACGTTGAACTGCTCAAGGCCCGGGAAAAGGGACTTAGAATCATGCACCGCGGCGAGATGCTGGCCTGGCTGATGCGGCGTCAAAAAGGCATCGCTATTGCAGGGGCTCACGGAAAAACAACCACAACATCCATGATTGCTCTTATTCTGGAGAAGAATAAGCTGGACCCCACCATTCTAATTGGAGGTGACTTGACAGAAATCGGCGGAAACGCCAAACTTGGTGGAGGGGACTATCTGGTCGCAGAAGCGGATGAGAGCGACGGCTCTTTTTTAAAACTGAACCCTTTTATTGAGGTCGTTACCAATATTGAGGACGATCATCTTGATTATTACAAAAGTTTTGACAACATTGTAGCGGCGTTCCGTGATTTTATGGCCAAGGTGCCCGATGCGGGAGTAGCCGTGGTTTGCTATGACAATCCGGTTATCAGAGGACTTTTGAAGGGGTATAAGCGTCCCTGCCTGACTTATGCCGTGGACCACCTGGAAGCCGACTACACCTTGCGCAATCTCCGCTTCAACGGACAGGCCACAGCAGGCGATGTTTACGAGCGGGGGGAACTGCTGGGAATCCTGGAATTGAGCGTACCGGGAATTCACAACCTGTCCAACGCCCTGGCCGCAGTGGCGGTGGGACGTTTTATCGGCCTGCCCTTTGAGGGAATCTCCGAGTCACTCAAAACATTCAGGGGGGCCGGGCGCAGGTTTCAGCTTCGAGGTGAGGTCGACGGGATTAAGGTGATCGATGATTATGCCCACCATCCTTCTGAGATTAAAGCGACCCTGAAAGCGGCAGGGCAGGTCAAAACCGGACGGGTGGTGGGTGTTTTCCAGCCGCACCGCTATACCCGGACTTCGCTGCTGGGCGAACGCTTCGGGGATGCTTTCAGCGACGCGGATATAATCATTATCAGCGATATTTACAGCGCCGGAGAAAGGCCCATCAAAGGGGTTTCTGCCAGTACAATAGTATCAGCCATCGAAAAGCACGAAGGCCGAAAGGTCGTCTACCTGCCGACCCGTCAGGAAATTGTGGATTACCTGGTTCAAACGGCCCGCCCAGGAGATATGATTGTGACCATGGGAGCGGGGGATATCTGGTGTGCTGGAGTAGAACTGGTCAGCAAATTAAAGGAGCGTTATAAAATTGGCTGATTCAGCTATATGCCGTGAGCTGCAGGAGCTTTTGCCCGGCAGGGTGCGTACCGGGGAGCCGATGAAAAATCATACCAGTTGGCGTATCGGTGGTCCATCTGAGATTTTTGTTGAACCAGCCGGCCGTGAAGAATTACAGCTTGTGGTGTCCCACGCTTACCGGCGGCAGGTTCCCCTTATGGTAATTGGTAATGGCTCCAATCTGCTGGTTACTGAAGGAGGAATCCGGGGTATTGTTGTCAAAATCGGCAGCGACCTGGGGAGGATTACAACCAGGGACCTGAGGATCACCGCGGAGGCAGGGGCAAAACTGGCCGGAGTCGCGGCAGTTGCCCGGGATAAAGGCCTGGGGGGCTTTGAATTTTCAGCGGGAATACCCGGAACCGTTGGTGGAGCGGTGGTTATGAACGCGGGGGCCAACGGCTCCAGCATTTGTTCCCTGGTCCACAAGGTATTGCTGCTCAGTCTGGAAGGGGAGTTTTATCAGAAAGCAAATAAAGATATTTCCTTCGGTTACCGCACCAGTATTCTGCAAAGTGAGCCTGCCATTGTGGTGGAGGCTGAATTTTTCTGTCATTTTAAGGATAAAAAAGAAATCACCGCAGAAATGGAGAGGCATCTCAACAGGCGCAGGCAAACCCAGCCTCTGGGTTACCCCAATGCCGGTAGTGTGTTCAAAAACCCGCCGGGGGATTCCGCCGGGCGTTTAATTGAGGCGGCAGGCCTGAAGGGCTTGAGGATTGGGGACGCTCAAATATCCACCGTTCACGCTAACTTTATCATCAACCTGGGTTCAGCCACGGCCCGGGATATCCTTAAATTGGTCGAACTAGCCAGGGAAAAGGTGCTTGGCTGCTTTGGGGTTGAATTGCAGCTGGAAATAAAGGTTATCGGTAATGATTAGGCGGAGGTGGCAGTGTGCAAAAGTTTGTGATCGTAGGTGGCAACCGCCTTAAAGGTACCATTCGGGCCAGCGGCTCGAAGAATGCAACTTTGCCGATTCTGGCGGCGAGTATCCTCAACGCCGGTAAGAGCACCATTTATGAGGCGCCCCAGTTAAGGGACGTTTCAGTGATGAAAGATGTGCTTAGTTACCTTGGGGCAAAAATCGTCAGTGACCGAAGTACAATTGAAATTGACAGTTCAACCATTCAATCAGTTGAAATAACCGAAGAACTGATGCGCCGCATGCGCGCTTCAAACCTTGTTCTGGGTTCTCTGCTGGGGAGGTTCGGCCGGGTCAAGATATCCTACCCGGGCGGCTGCCAGATCGGCAGCCGTCCCATGAACCTTCATCTAAAAGGCTTGCAGGCTCTGGGCGCAACCATTCAGGAAAAGTTCGGTTACATTACGGCAGAAGCGGAAAGGCTCCGGGGCACTGATATTCACCTGGACCTGCCCAGCGTTGGGGCCACTGAAAATATTATCATGACGGCAATCCTGGCGGAGGGCGTTACGGTTATCCGGAATGCAGCTAAAGAGCCGGAAATCGTCGACCTGCAAAACTTTTTAAACAAGATGGGAGCCAGGGTCAAGGGAGCCGGGACCGATACAATCAAAATCGAGGGTGTGCGGCCCGGAGAATTAATCCCCGCCGTGCATACTGTAATCCCCGACCGGATTGAGGCGGGGACGCACATGGTGGCGGCAGCTATTACAGGGGGGGAAGTGACGGTAACCAATGTTATTCCGGAACACCTGGAGCCCTTGATTGCCAAGCTTAGGGAAGCCGGCGTAAGCATAGCCGTAGGAGACGATTATGTCAAAGTGCAGGGGAACGGGCGGGTTAGGGCCGTCGATATCAAAACCATGCACTATCCGGGGTTCCCCACCGACATGCAGCCCCAGATGATGGCGCTTTTAAGCCTGGCAGAGGGCACCAGCGTTGTTACCGAGACCATCTTTGAAAACCGGTTTAAGCATGTGGCCGAACTGCGCAGAATGGGGGCTGACATTAAGGTAGAGGGTCAGTCGGCCATCATCAAGGGGGTTGAGAAGCTCAGCGGGGCCTACCTGGAGGCCAGTGACCTGAGGGCCGGGGCGTCGCTGGTGCTGGCAGCCCTGGCCGCCGAAGACGGTACCGTCCTGGAAAACGTACACCATATCGACCGCGGTTACGAGAGGCTGGAAGTAAAGTATAACTCCCTTGGAGCAAGAATGATTAGAGTTCACAACTAGTGGCTCTTTTTTTAGTTGTTTAATGGACAAGGTAACCGGCTTGCTATAAAAAGAGGAAAACCGCAATAAGCGGATTCCTTTAGGGTTTCTTAATTTAATGCTATTTTATCCTTCCCCGGAAGTTTGCAGGCAGGGCCGGAGTTTTTAGTAAACCGGGGGGATTTGCCGGACCAGCCGTTTTATATTCTCCGGTAAGGTAAATCTATGATATTTGTTTTATTCTAGATGAAGAAAAAACCAAAACCGATGACCAGCAGAATCAGGATCAGGAAAAGGATAAAAGCCCAATTGCTTCCTCCGCAGGAACCCGCTCCGTCAAATGCCCCTCCCGTAGCGCCACTGGCTGTGCCTCCGGCTACACCAAATGCCATTTTAAATTCCTCCTTTTGGGATTACAACTCTCCGGACATTACAGATTTAGACCATAACTCTTCTGGAATTTGCGATGCTTTCAACAATCAGTCAGGTTTTTAAATAAAGCAAAGACCAAATCCGACCACCAGAAGTATGAGAATCAGGAAAAGGATGAAGGCCCAGTTGCCCAATCCGCCTGTCCCAACTCCGCCACAGGTGCCTCCGGTTCCGCCTGTACCGAATGCCATTATAATTCCTCCTTTATGTGTTGATTAATAATAAAAATATTTAGGGAACTCTTTTGTTTTAAATCATGAAAAGGCCGTGGAGCATTATTGGCACGTTAGAAAATGCCTGTCGGCTTTAACATTAATCCCGCCAAATTCCTCCCTTCCGCTGCTTTACAGTATTTTATGATTTAAAACCTCGAGTTGTCACAGAATCAGGTAAAATCTAACAAATTATTTTGTTTAATCTAATAGAAATCTAAAGTCCGGCTCCATCTCTCCTTGCCGTCATCCAGGATCAGACAATATTTTCTTTTAAAGATTTTTATGGACAAGTCTTACTTGGTTGGTATAATTACATATGGGGAAAACTAATTGAGTCGGACCGGAGTGAAATTCTTGACCGGTTACTATAAAAGAGGCAACGGGAAGAAAAAATGGAATGTCTTGGAAAGTATTTTTTTTGTTTTAATAGTCATTGTAAGCGGATATGTCCTGCTGCAGTCGCCAATTTTTGAAGTCCACCGGGTACTGGTGCGGGGCAACGAGTATATAAGCGAGGAGCAAATAATTTCCGCTGCTAATATCGGTATTGGTGAAAACATTTTTAAGGTTGATTTGAATACCGCTAAAGCCAACCTGAAATTAATCTCAATGGTCAAAGAAGTCCGGTTAGACAGGTCGCTTCCATCGTCTGTGGTCATAAATGTGCTGGAACGTAAGCCCCTGGGCCTTTTGCCCGCCCGGGAAGGCTTTATCAAGGTGGATGAAGAAGCTATTTATTTGCAGGAAGCGAAGGCCGGTACCCCAGGACTGCCCGTGTTGACGGGCATCGAATATGAACTGCCCAATCCCGGGCAGGCTGTCCAATCGGAAAGGCTGAGAGATGCCCTGGAGGTAATCACGGGATTGCCTGCTTCAGTTGTGGCCAGTCTTTCGGAGGTCCATACCGGTGAGGATGGTCAAATAATCCTTTACACCCTGGAGGGGATCCAGTGCCGTTTAGGACTGGCCATGGAGATACCGGAAAAAGGGGCTATTCTGGAACAGCTTTTGCAGCAATTAAGCAAACAGAAGGATAAGATTAATTATATTGATCTTTCATGTGCCGGCCAGCCGGTTGTCCTTTACAAAGTTAAATAGCGGGGGCGATGATTTTGAGAAGCTACAAGTGGGCCATTATCCTGGTTGGTTTGGTCCTGGGCATTATGCTGGCCGCACAGTACCGCGTTACCAGGGAGATTCAGGCCAACGAAGTTGTCCAGAGAGCGCAGGAGCTTTCCACACAGATTGAAAAACTAAAAATTGACCGGGATAGCTTCCAAAAACAGGTGGATGAACTGCGTTCTCAATTGGATGAAGTAACTGCAGGTCCCCAGGTCTCCGAAATAAAGGAAGCGCTGGAACATGCCAGAATTGAGGCTGGTGTAAGCGAGGTAAGCGGTCCCGGCGTAGAGGTTACCTTGAACGACAGCAGTGTAGCCCTTAAGCCGGGTCAAAATCCGAACCTTTATGTCCTGCATGATGAAGATATCTTGCGGGTCCTGAACGAGTTGAGGGCGGCCGGCGCGGAAGCTCTCTCCATTAACGGACAGAGACTTTTGGCTACCACCGAAGTTCGCTGTACCGGTCCGACCATTCTCCTGAATAAGAATAAGCGCCTGGCGCCTCCCTATGTGATTACGGCCATCGGCAATCCGGATATCCTGGAGAGTTCGCTTAAAATGAAAGGCGGAGTGGCGGAAACTCTCCAGTTTTGGGGGATCCAGGTCGCGGTTAAAAAATTGCCTGAGGTAATCGTACCGGCCTACAGTGGCGGAATCAGGTTTGAGTATGCCGAGGCAGAGAGTTAGGGGATTAGCTTGTGAATAAGTCAACATATTTATATATAACAATTTTTGCCGTCGTAGTGGGTTCAATGCTGGCCATGCAGTTTCGCACAGCCAGCAGTGATGATCTTCCGGTTCCCTTTGACAGGCTTCAGGAATTAACCATTGAAAAAAAACAGCTGGAAAAAGACGTAAATCAGCTTCAAGAAGAGGCTTCAGACCTGGAAGCAAAGCTGGAGGAGGCCATGATAAGTCACGCCGGGGCTGCTGGAGCGCTGGAAAGTGAGCTGTATAAAATCAAGCTGTATGCCGGACTTCTGCCGGTGGTTGGTCCGGGAGTGGAAGTGACGCTGGATAACCCGTCCGGCGCCGGCTTAAGATACGGTGAGAATGCCGGTTATATTATTAAAGATGAAGATTTGTTAAGAGTATTAAACGACCTGCGGGGCGCCGGAGCGGAGGCTATAGCGGTAAATGGCCAGAGGATTCTGGCCACCAGCGAGGTCCGCCTGGCGGGAAATCATATTAATGTAAACCTCACCCGGCTTTCACCTCCCTACAAGATTATTGCCATCGGCAATCCCGGCACGCTGAAAAGCAGTCTGGAGTTAAAAGGCGGGCTGGCAGAGTACTTGAGCGAGCAAGGGGCGCTTGTGAACGTGGAGACCAAGGAACAAATCCGGGTGCCTGCTTATGACGGTTCCCTGCGTCTGGAATATGCCGGACCAACCCAGAAATAAGCTCCGGTTTTGAAAATTTTACATAAATACTAGATAGACGAAGGTGATGGCTAACAATGTGGTTGGGACTTTGGTTGACTGTTATCGGAATTGCAGCGGGTGTTCTCATCGGGCTCAACATGCCCGTAGTCCTGCCCCATGCTTATGCCAAGTATTTATCCGTGGCGGCCCTGGCGGCCCTGGACTCGGTTTTTGGCGGTTTGCGCGCTGCTATGGAAGAACACTTTGATAACACTATTTTTATTACCGGTTTTTTCAGCAACGCCCTGCTGGCCGCGGGGCTGGCCTTTGTTGGAGAACGTCTTGGAATCGACCTTTATCTGGCTGCAGTGGTGGCCTTTGGTGTCAGGTTATTCCAGAACCTTGCTATTATCCGCCGTCACCTGCTAAAAAAATAAATTTTTAAAAGGGAAATCGCCATTTGCGTGGAATCCTAACAAAACAGCCAAAGTTTGGTCGGGAGGCGCCCTGGTTGGCTAAAGATCTACCCGTTGTATTAATGGGCCTTGATCCTGGTACTTCGAAGAACGCTGTGGTCATTGCCCTTGTTTACAAAGGATCCCTTGAACTGGTAGGAGTGGGAGAATCCCCCAGTGTAGGTATCCATAAGGGTGTAATAGACAATCCTGCTCTCACGGCAAAGTCTGTTAAACAAGCACTGGAAAAAGCTGAAAAGATGGCAGGGATCAGGGTAGGCAGGGTTTCTGTCAGTTATTGCAGTGCAAATATAGAAGTTCTTAATTCCCCGGGCGGCCTGACGCTGACCGGGCAATTAGGCTCCCGCTCCGGGAAAGAACGCCCTGCAGTTGATCCGGCGCTGGCTGCAGTGCCCCCGGGCCGGAGGATCATTAAGCGACTACCGGCACCTTTAACACGAACAGTTCCCGGACTGGAACAGAACTGTGACCGGATTGTAACAGCGCCCTCAGAAGATATTGCAAATTTAATTGAGTGCGCGCGCCTGGCCGGCCTTGCCGTTCAGGAAGTGGTCTACAGCCCCCTGGCCAGTTCATACGCGTTGCTAACGCCTGCTGAAAAAGAATTGGGAACTATTCTGATAGATATTGGGTCGGGGATTACCTCCGTTAGTATTTTCAACAGGGGTTTGCTCAGGGAAACAGCCGTGCTCCCCCTGGGGGGAGAGCACCTGGTCGGTGATCTTGCTATAGGACTTAGCATGTCCCTGACCCGGGCCGTGGAAATACTAAGGGAATATAAGCCCGAAGATGAGGAAGCCCCGGGGGGAAATGATGACGGCGCTGGAAACGGTGTATGTGTTGCTGTAAAAAGCAAGAATACCCGGGATCTGGTTCGTTCTATCATTGAGGCCAGGCTCACGGAGATTTTTACTCTCGCCGGCGAAGTAATCAGGGGTTTTGATTACCCTGGTCTCCTGCCCGGGGGAGTCGTGATCCATGGAGGCGTATCCCAGTTAAGCGGACTATCTTGTGTAGCTGAAAAAATATTGCAGATTCCTGTCCGGATTGGCCAGCTTCAAAACCCGGGGCCTGCTTTGAAACCTGCTTTTGCTAATGCCCTGGGACTTGTTAAATACCGTTTTTCGCGCCTGCCGGGTGAAAAGAAAGTTTCAAGAAACCGCCAGGAACAAAAAGAGGGTTTTGTGGGCAGGGTTTTCAACTGGTTAGAGGATCGAAACAAGAGATGACCTGAGACACCAACCGGCACGCTCATGAAATACTGGATGCGGCGGTTTAGGAAATAATCCAAGCGATAGTAATAATAGAGGGGGACTATAGGCATGCTTGACTTTGAACTCGACCTTGACCAGTTCGCCAATATAAAGGTTATTGGGGTCGGGGGAGGTGGCAATAACGCGGTAAACAGGATGATTCACGCGGGTCTCAAAGGAGTTGAGTTTATCGCGGTAAACACCGACGCCCAGGCGCTTTATTTGGCTCAGTCCAACCACAAAATTCAAATCGGCACCAAACTGACTAAAGGCCTGGGCTCCGGCGGCAACCCCGAAATCGGCCAAAAGGCCGCCGAAGAAAGCCGCGATGAGATCCTGCAGGCCTTGAAGGGTTCTGACATGGTATTTGTTACAGCCGGCATGGGCGGGGGAACAGGCACCGGAGCTGCTCCCATTGTGGCTGAGGTTGCCAAGGAACTGGGAGCCCTGACCGTGGGTGTTGTAACCAAGCCGTTTACATTCGAAGGGCGTAAGAGAGCTGCCCAGGCGGATGCCGGAATTGAGACTCTGAAGGAAAAGGTTGACACACTGATTACCATTCCCAACGACAGGTTATTACAGGTCATTGAAAAGCAAACATCTATTGTTGAGGCTTTCCGGATTGCAGATGATGTGTTGCGCCAGGGTGTTCAGGGCATTTCCGACTTAATTGCCGTACCCGGCCTAATCAACCTTGATTTTGCCGATGTAAAGACCATTATGAAGGAAACTGGTTCCGCTTTGATGGGTATCGGCACCGCAGGCGGGGATAACAGGGCTACGGAGGCCGCCCGGGCATCCATTTCCAGCCCGCTGCTGGAAACCTCCATTGAGGGGGCCAGGGGAGTTTTATTGAATATTACAGGTGGTGCTTCCCTGGGTCTGTTTGAGGTAAACGAGGCGGCGGAGATTATTGCCCAGGCCGCCGATCCTGAGGCCAACATTATTTTTGGAGCGGTTATCGACGAGCGGATGGAAGATGATGTCCGGGTAACCGTTATTGCCACGGGATTTGATCAGAGGGCACCGAAAAAGGGACGAACCGTTGATGAACTGGAAATTAAACCATTGTCTACCCATGATGATCTGGATATTCCGGCTTTTTTGCGCAGACGATAAAAATACACCCCCCTGCCGGACAGGGGTTTTTTGTGAAAGGAGTATAAATAAAACCCGCTCCACCAAAGCTATGAGATATTATAGCGGAAGGGGGACGGTATGTGGCCGGGCGGAAAAAGAACCCTGTTAAGATTGAAATCAGGAAAAATCGCAAGGAAGAATTGAACCGGATCCGGGGAACTCAAAAAGTAATTGACCCGGAGCGGGGTCCCTAAAATAAATAAAATAAATACTTTACGGAAAAGGGGAGGAACAATGACTAAGAATAAAAACCCGCGGCTGACCACGCTTGCAGGTAGCGCCGGGTGAGCAGCGAAGCTGAGTCCTCAGGACCTGGCGCAGGTACTGTGCCGGTTGGCTCCGGTGGAGGACCCGAATTTGCTGGTAGGTTCCTCCACCTGCGACGACGCGGCGGTTTTCCGCCTGAATGATGACACTGCCATTGTCCAGACTGTCGATTATTTTACACCGGTGGTGGACGATCCCTATACCTTTGGGTCCATAACTGCGGCAAATGCTTTGAGCGATATTTACGCGATGGGGGCAAAACCGCTCCTGGCCCTAAATATTATCGGTTTTCCCTGCAAGGAACTGTCCCTGGAAGTGCTGGTGGAAATTCTGCGGGGCGGCGCTGACAAGGTTAAAGAAGCCGGAGCCCTGGTGGTGGGCGGCCACACCATTGAGGATAAAGAGCCTAAATACGGGCTTGCCGTCACCGGCCTGGTACATCCGGACAGGGTGGTTAAAAATGCCGGGGCGCTTCCGGGGGATGCCCTGATTCTAACCAAGCCTTTGGGGAGCGGCATTATAGTTACTGCCGTTAAAGGTGATCTGGCTGACGACCGGACGTACAACAGTGCTGTAAAGCTGATGGAGGCGCTGAACGATCGGGCTTCCCGGGTCATGATTGAAGCCGGGGCGCATGCCTGCACGGACATCACAGGATTCGGATTGCTGGGCCATCTTTACGAAATGGCGGCAGCCGGCAGCGTGGGAGCCCGCATCTATTTGTCACAAATACCCGTCCTGGAACAGGTCCGTGAGCTTGCCTCCATTGGGTTGATCCCGGCTGGAGCTTACCGGAACCTGAACTATCTTGAGGAAAAGCTGCAGTGGAGCAGTTCCATTGATGAAACGGACAAACTGATCCTGGCCGACCCCCAGACTTCGGGGGGGCTCCTGATGGCCGTCCCGGGGGATAAAGCGGCAGCTGTCCTGGAAGCACTGGAAGTTGAAGGTGTAACGGGAGCACAGATTGGTGAAATAATAGATAATGAAAAGCCATTGATAAAAATTGAAGACTGAAACGTTTAAAATAAACCTGTCAACCCCTCCTGATGATAGAATTCAAAACTTCGTCGAAAGGCATTTCCCCAATTTCATCAAGCAACTGGTCCAGTTTGGTCCTTCGTCTTAGCGAGCCTTCCAGGAGAATTTCAATGACCTGATCTTTGTCTACCGCTATCGAACTGACTTCCAGGACGCCTGCCAGGAGCCCCAGGATGACCAGGATTTTTTGGGGTGTAAGTAATGGTAATTTTTTTTTTGACGCTGGTGCAGCCGGCGTCTTTTGTTTTTGGAATGTTTTGTGCGGGATACCCTTTTCCCTGAGTGAACTGGGCTAAGGCCTGTTCGAATAAAGAAAGCAGGTCATTAGAAGGAGACAAGGGATTCCCCCCTTTTTAGGACGAAAAAGCATTCAAAGACCGGTTTTAGGGAAAAATGACCGGCACCCCGGCTCTGCTTGGTGACCCTGCAAGTCCTGTAGCAAAAAGAATGGCAAGACTTGTTGCGATAATCAGTAATAGATCATGTTGAACATTTTCCAGGTCGGGCAATGCAATCACACCTTTTTTCATAGATATTATATTTATATTAATCCGGCTGCCCGTTGGTGTTTATAAAGCAGGTGTTCCGGCAGAAAGGATCCAGGCGACTAAAAAGCAGCCGGCAGCAATATTTTTGAACTGTAACTGTGTTTTTTGCAGTAAAATGTCAGGGAAAAAATAACAGTTGTGTTCAAAACACGACAAATTCTCAAGCCCGGACAATGTATAATAAGGCCAGTGTTGTTATTATTTAACCTATCTGTCATAAAGCAAGAAAGCTTACGATAAAATGGTAATAGAGTTATTATAATATTTTCTGGAAAGTTTGCTCCAGGAGCAGGAGAATAAATCTATGACGGCATTTACCGTCTATCTCGACCAGGTTTTCCTGGGCAACATGGTCATGAATTACATCATCCTATGGGCTGCTGCAAAGATAAGCCGCGTTCCGGTTGGAAAAACCAGGCTTGCCGCAGGAGCAGCGCTGGGAGCCGGCTATGCAGTGGTTGCTTTATTACCCGGCTGCAGCCTTCTCTTAACAATAGGTTTTAAAACTGCCGCTTCCATCATAATCACAGCCGCAACATTCTTTCCTGTTCCACTTCGGAAGTTTATCACCTGTCTTGGTTGTTTTTATTTAACATCTTTTGTGCTGGGCGGGCTGGTGTTCGGAGTCATCTTCTTTTTTCATGCCGGCGTCATAACCAGTCTAAGTGGTGTAGGCGTGATCATCAACCAGCACCTGTGGACGGGTATTCTTCTGGGGCTGGCGGCCTTTTGGGCAGCTGTAAAAGGTTTTAACGCACTTCAAAAGAAGGGATTGCTGGAAAACATTTTTAAAATTCCTGTTTTAATTCGCACAGACAGTAAACAGGTGAAAGTGGATGCGCTTCTCGATACCGGTAATCAGTTAGAAGACCCCATGACCGGACACCCAGTGATCGTTGTTGAATACAGCCTTCTAAAACCTCTTTTGCCTATGCGGTTACACCCTTTTTTTGAAGCAGACGGGGATGCCGACATCTGGGAGATTTTAAGCTCCCTGAGCGGGTGCGGCGCTGCTTCACGCTTTAGTGCCATTCCCTTTCAGTCCCTGGGTAAGACAAAGGGGCTGCTTCTTGGTTACCGTCCCGATGAAATACTGTTGGAACAGCATGGCCGAAAGCCCTGCGCCGTAAAGGCAGTTTTGGCCATTTACCGGAAAAGTCTGTTTCCCGGCGGGTCCTGTCAGGCGCTGTTAGGTCCCAACTTGCTTGATCCGGCCTCGTAGCCTGACCCCACCTGCTCCGGTCCAGGCAACAGGCCAGTCTCCGGTTAAGATTACTTAATTGTGCCGTCGCAGCCAGGCCCCTGCAGGACGGACAGATCTGACAAGATCAAGAGAATGATCCTGTTTTGTTTAATCTGTACCTCTGATTTAGTTCAGGCAGTTATAGTGCCCCAGCGGAGGGAGGACAAGTGTGTGTTTTCTAAGATATTCCGGCGTGCCCGGTGGAGGGGTCGCCTGGCATTGTTGCGCCTGCTGATTTGGTTGGGTTACCGTCCGCGTATTTATTATGTCGGCAGCAGCGAAGCTTTACCCCCGCCTTTGAGTACCGATGAGGAAACCTTTTTAATCGACCGCCTGGAATCCGGGGACGGGGCGGTTAGGAGCATCTTAATTGAAAGAAACCTGCGTTTGGTGGTTTATATCGCCCGGAAATTTGAGAATACAGGGGTGGGAATTGAGGATCTGGTATCCATAGGTACCATCGGGCTGATTAAAGCGGTCAATACCTTTGATCCGGCCAAGAAAATCAAACTGGCTACCTATGCTTCCCGCTGTATTGAGAATGAGATCCTCATGTACCTGCGGCGAAATAACAAGACCCGGGCGGAAGTCTCCTTTGATGAACCGCTGAATATCGACTGGGACGGAAATGAGCTGCTGCTGTCGGATGTCCTGGGTACGGAAAACGATGTCATCTACAAATATATAGAGGACGAGGTGGATAAAAAACTGCTTCACCTGGCGCTGCAAAAGCTCTCCGGCCGGGAACGCAAAATTATGGAACTGCGTTTCGGCCTGAACAACGGAATGGAAAAAACTCAAAAGGAGGTTGCCGACCTTCTGGGAATATCTCAATCTTATATTTCAAGGCTGGAGAAAAGAATAATTAAAAGGTTGAAAAAGGAGATTCACCGCATGGAGTAAAGAAGATTCATTAAATATGTAATCCAAGATACACGCCTGCCTGTCGTCTCGTTGTACTGGAGAGGACGCTTTTTTGTGCCCTTTTTAAGACGTGTATAAATCAATTTGGGCTTGGCAATAATGAAATTGAAAAAGAAAAACAAATACGACGCCGGATAAAAGATGGGGGGCCTTCTATGCTGGTGAACAAGGTGGAGATCTGTGGTGTCAATACATCTAAACTCCCTGTACTGACAGGCAGCCAGATGCGGACCCTGTTTGAGGCCATGCATAAGGGAGATACCTCCGCCCGAACCCAGTTGGTTAACGGCAATCTCAGGCTTGTCCTAAGTGTAATCCAGCGTTTTACAAACAGGGGCGAATATGTAGACGATCTCTTCCAGGTGGGCTGCATCGGCCTGATGAAAGCCATTGACAACTTTGATCTTTCCCAGAATGTTAAGTTCTCCACGTATGCAGTACCCATGATTATCGGAGAAATACGCCGTTATCTCAGGGACAACAACCCCATCCGGGTCAGTCGCTCCCTTCGTGACGTAGCTTATAAAGCCCTGCAGGTGAGAGACGCCCTTGTCAACAAATATTCCCGGGAACCCTCCATTAATGAAATTGCCGGAGAATTAAAAATGCCCAGGGAAGATATAGTTTTCGCCCTGGACGCCATCCAGGAGCCTATTTCCCTGTTCGAACCCATTTACCATGACGGTGGTGATCCCATCTTTGTCATGGACCAGATCAGCGACGAGAAGAATCAGGACCTGAACTGGCTGGAGGGCATCGCCATCCGGGACGCTCTTCGAAAACTGAACGACCGGGAGAAGTTGATTTTAACACTCCGTTTTTACGAGGGGAAAACTCAAATGGAAGTGGCGGAAGAAATCGGCATCTCCCAGGCGCAGGTTTCCAGGCTGGAAAAAGCAGCTCTCAACCACATGCGAAAATATGTGTAAAATATTTGTATGTTTTACAGTGCTTAAGCGGCAATAGTATTGCCGCTTAAAAATTTTGGTTCAGCCGCCGCTCCCCTGCACATATAAATATAGGGGGTGTTTTGTGTGGTGAAGATATCGGACTTGAGGGCGCGGGAAGTTGTCAATGTTGTGGACGGGCGAAGACTTGGCCTGATCAAGGATATAGAAGTTGATATGGAAGAAGGAAAAATTACCGCAATAATTTTGCCCGGTGACGGTGGCGGCAGATTCCTCGGTTTTTTCGCAAAGGACGAGGAAATTGTGGTGCCCTGGGAAAAAATTAGAAAAATTGGGGCGGACGTCATTTTAGTGGAAGTCAGCACTTTTACCGACCCCAGGCACGAGCAACGTATAAAATACTAGTTTGTCAGTGAGCTCATCGACACTGGTTTAACCTTTTCAAGACATACTAAACTATCCGGGCGGTTATAGGGCCGCACCGGTTTTTTTTGTTTTAAAAAAACATTAGCGTTGCACCGAAAATCCAAGTGCAAAATAATGGCAATTGCAGCATCGCAGTATCAAACATATATGGTGTATACAGCCATCTAGGTTTGCCTATCTTAATTAGTTTAGTTCTTTACACTGCCCACGAATGCTTATCTTGTTTGCAAAGGATTCACCCTGGTGTTATAATTAACATTGTAGTTCCAAATCTCTTATCTTTAGCTACCTCTACAGTCAATATATAAAAATCAATATATTATTGGATATACAGGCAGTCAGCAGATCAGCAAGATGTAAAATATATCCACCTGAATAATTAATTGCCGGTAATCCCGGGTGTTTTATTTTTTACTTGCTTTATTTTGCTGGGCCGGGATGATAGATATAGATATCAAATTACGGCCTGCCTGTCGCGTAAGCGCAACAGGCAGGCTTTATATGTAGAGAGGTGTTGCTCGGATGATCGATATTCACAGCCATATCCTGCCTGGTCTGGACGACGGGGCAGCCAGTATGGAAGAATCTATTGCCATGGCCCGCTGCGCTGTCACGGGAGGGATCAAGCAGATGGTGGCCACACCCCACGTGAAATCAAGAACCTATCCCAGCAGGGAATTAATCCTGAGCGTGCTGGCTAAGCTGCAAAAGGAGCTGAAAAAAAATGATATTCCCCTGGTTGTCATGCCCGGAGGGGAATACAATCTGGAACCTGAACTGCCCGGGCGGTTGGCCAGGGGTGAAGTCCTGACCATTAACGACACAGGTCGCTACCTGCTGGTGGAACTGCCTCCGTCGTCTGTTCCCGATTATACGGCCACTGTTTTAAAGGAACTCCAGGTGGAAGGTGTAACACCCGTCATCGCCCATCCGGAGCGGAACTACGTTTTTATGAGTGATTATTCCCGCCTTTACGAACTGGTCGCAGATGGTTCCCTGGTCCAGCTGACAGCCGGCAGCCTGACAGGTTACTATTATACCGAGGTTACTGCCGCTGCCCGGGCTTTTTTGGAGCAGGGCTGGGTTCACTTCATAGCTTCCGACGCGCATAATAGAAGCGGCCAACTGCTTCAGTTCGAGATTGCAGCAAAGGAAATGCTGCAGCTATTCGGTGATGGAGAGCGGCGTCGCCTGCTGGTCAGTAATCCCCAGCGGGCATTGCGGGGCGAATCTATAGAGAACATTAGCCGTTTAAAAGTTTCCGGGGAATAATACAAAGATACTAAAGGCAAGAAGCGTAATTATCATCAGGATATCCCGCTTCTTGGGTAAAATTGAACGCTCTCAGCTAAATACGCACGCAGCGCACATATGGGCGGCATTCAGGGAGTCGTTCCTGCTCTGAGAGTTCTTAGACGGATTTACCGGGCAGATTATAGAAATACCCGGTGTTTTTAGCCAGGACAGGGCTGATCAAGGCCAGCATAAGCACGTATAACGCGGCAAAGGCCGGGAGTTGCGGATTCAAGCCGGCAGTTGCAGCAAGGCCTGCAATTATAATTGAAAACTCGCCTCTGGTCATAATTGTGAAGGCAACATTGGTTGCTCTTCTTTTTTTATACCCCGCTAGCCAGGAAGCAATAAACCCGTTGATAATGTTGCCGATAACTGTAATCAGAACAGCAGTGCCGGATATGACCACCACATCCGAAAAGTTCTGTAATCTATAGCCGTGCCGAAGGAGAAAAAGAATACTGCTCCGAACAGGTCCCGCAATAGGTGTGATTTTGAAGAGTTTGCCAGGAAAGCCGCTTATTCGCTTGCTGACGACGATCAAGGATAAAATAAAGCGAAATTCCTGTCAAGAATACCTGAGGAATATTCTGCCGCTATCTTGTTTGTACTCACCCTTAAAACAGAGAAGGCATAAGATAAAAAAAATGTGTCTATGACAATTGAAAGGAGGAGGAGAATGGCCACCTATACTGTGCAGACAGGAGACACCTTGTTCTCAATAGCAAGCAGATTCGGCACTACAGTTGAAGCATTGGTGGAGGCTAATAATATTACAAACCCGGATCTCATCAGAGTGGGGCAGGTACTTACCATTCCGGAAACTGGAGCTGGCGGGGGGACAGTAGAGCCGGGTGATAGTGTTGGCGGAGTTAATCAGACCAGGCAGGTCAGGGGGTTGTTATACCGTATTTCCACAGACAGGAGTACTTACCGGCAGGGTGAACCGGTTCGTATTACCTTTTCCAAAACAAATGTCAGCAACCGGACCATCGTCCTCCGCTACCGGACCGCTCAGCGGTTTGAGCTTGTAGCAAGGCGCTTGCCGGGTTTGAGGGAAGTCTGGCGCTGGTCTGCGGGCCGGTTCTTCGCCCAGGTGACAGGGACTGTTACCTTGAGGCCGGGGCAGAGCCAGGTGTTCCGTGAAACCTGGAACCAGAGAAACAACCAGGGGGTGCAGGTTGTTGCGGGCAACTTCGTAATCGAAGGGACTAACCTGGCCCAGGGCTTTGAAGGTGAGTCCATTGCTACAAGGATTAGTATTAGTGCAGTTAGACCTACGCCCACACCCAGACCTACGCCCACACCCAGACCTAC
>Ga0123335_1001915_pt1 | contig 32425 bp, 23 predicted proteins | sample BiotimSIPDNA_2_FD_89707 | JGI IMG/M metagenome (GOLD analysis project Ga0123335, IMG submission 89707) | Anaerobic biogas reactor microbial communites from Washington, USA - Biogas_R2 time_0 SIP DNA | ecosystem: Engineered > Bioreactor > Anaerobic > Unclassified | place: Washington, USA... | reverse complement strand
CTTCACCCTCACCTTCAAGAGGCACTTCACCCTCACCTTCAAGAGGCACTTCACCCTCACCTTCAAGAGGCACTTCACCCTCACCTTCGACAGGCACTTCGCCTTCGCCTTCGACCGGTTCCCCTTCTCCTTCCGGCTCAATCAAGGCAAAATTCGCTGTCACATCGATATCTGCGGTTACATTCACATCCGTACGGGGATTATCCGTTCTTCCATCACTCCAGCCCACAAAATCATATCCCGTACCAGGCACCGCGGTTACCGCGGACCCGCTATCCCCATGATACACCGTCTGGGCGGTGGCGCCGGTAAGGGTCCCGTTGCTTCCCGCCGTATAGCGCAGCGAATAGGAAATCCGCTCAAAATTCGCCGTGACCGAAATATTTTGTGTCACCACAGTATCGGTACGAGGATTAGCCGTCTTGCCATCACTCCAGTTCAGGAAAGAATAGCCTGTATTGGGTACCGCGGTAACCGCTGTGCCGCTGGAACCATGGGGCACCGTCTGTACGGTAGTCCCCGTCAGACTGCCGCCCGTACCGGCCGAATAATTCAGGGTATAGGTGCGCAAGGCAAAATTCGCTGTAACGGTGATAGCCCCTGTCACGTTGGTGTCTGTACGCGGATTCTCCGTTCTGCCGTCGCTCCAGTTGACAAAGCGATACCCGGTACCGGCAACCGCGGTAACCGCCGTGCCGCTTGCCCCATGCTCCACCTGCTGGCTGGTTGCGCCGCTAAGAGTGCCACCCGTCCCGGCGGCATAGGTCAAGGTATAGGTATTTTTCTCAAAAGAAGCGGTCACATCGATATTGCGGGTGATGTTTTTGTCTTGACGTGAAGGCGTCATTACACCGTCACTCCAGCTAGTGAAATGATACCCGGTAACATTTACTGCCGTCACGATCAAACCGTTGGCGTCATAATTGACTATTTGCGGGGTGACGCCGGAAATACTGCCCCCGACGCCCGCCGTATAGTTCAGCGTAAAGGTCTTAATAGCAAAAAGGGCCGTAACGTCCAGATCTGAACCGACATTCAGGTCTTTCCTGGGATTGTCGGTAACACCATCGCTCCAGCCGGCAAAAGTGTGACTGACAAGCGGCACAGCCTCCACTGGAGTACCGTCAAACCCATGGGTCACCGTCTGCGTTGTATCCCCCAGGAGGCTGCCGCCGGCCCCGGGGGTATAGGTCAATTCATAAATGTTAATGGCGAAACTGGCGCTTACCGATATCGGGCCCATGACATTCACGTCCGTGCGCGGATTGTCCGTCCGTCCATCGCTCCACTCCACGAAATGATAGCCCGTATCCGGCGCGGCGGTCACCGCATCGCTGTCACTCCCGTGATCCACCAGTTGTATGGCGTTACCGGTGATGCTGCCGTTTTCTCCTGCGCTGTAGCTGACCTCGTAGGTTACACGGGTATAGGTGGCGTAAGTGCCTTCAACAGAAGTAGTCTCGCCCGGCTCAATAACCACCGATAAGGGAACACCCTCCACGGGGGTCGGAGGCAAATACCAGCCGTATAGGGGTTTGAACTCAATAGCATACGCTCCGATCCACAAATCCGGCAGTGTTATGCCGCTCGCCAGCCAATCCTCCGTCCCCACAACACGCCAGACCGCGCCTTCATCCACGGCATCTGGAGGCGCAATGATAACCTGGAGACTTCCGGTTTCCACCACCGCATACTCATAGGCACCCATGTCGAACCCGGCGCCCTGTGGACGGTGAATGCCGCGTATGTCCTGATCCGGAGCATACGTTGCAGTACCCGTGTCGATGCAAGGCGATCCCGCCTGCAGCCACAACTCACCATTTTCGGGATCTTCGAAGAGAGGATCATCATCTATATTACCCTCACCTGCGAAACCACCGTCAACACAACTGAATGACACTGTAGCGGAAGAACCTGAATCGGCATCTGAGATTTCCGGATTTGTCGGGGCTGTATCGCCCCAGAGAACGGTGTTATACAGTTTAGGCGACGAATTAATGTAATTATGAATAGCACCGCCTTGTATACCCGCCAGGTTTCCGTTAAAAGAACTATTGAAAACTTGATGTGAAGAATGAAAAAAATTGTAAATACCGCCACCGTATTCAACTGCCTCATTTTGCTTGAACACACAGTTAATCACTGGCGGGTTGGAACTCCAGTTAGCCATTCCCCCACCACTCTCTTCGCAAAAATTTCCTTCAAATAGGCAATTAGTTATCGTGGGGGCTGCAAGGTGATTAAGCATTCCCCCCCCATCGGTATAGCTATAATTGTACTTAAAAACACTATCCGTCGCCTTAGGCGAACAGTCATAATTATACACGCCCCCTCCGCCCCTCCCCGCATCAGATCTATTATCCATAAACGTACAGATATCGATCGTTACAGTAGAGTCATTGTTATAAATTCCACCACCGTTATTATTGGCGCTATTTGTGCTAAACAGACAATTCGATACATCAACTACAGAGGATCCTTCGTTATACATGCCGCCGCCATAAGATGCGCTGTTGCTTGAAAATGTACAATAGCTAACGGTTACGGTTGTATTCTTATTATACATACCACCGCCATTGGTGGCTTTATTGTTGGAAAATACGCAGTTGGCCACCACAAGCAAATAAACGTCAAGATTGTACATTGCCCCGCCCGGTTGATTGCTATCCCCCCCCGTTATGGTAAATCCGTCTAAAGTGGCATTATTCGCCCCTTTGACCATCCAGTCGCCGGGTCGTCCGGCACCACTAATGCTGGATATATTGACCGTCCAATCCCGCTCCTCCCTGCCGGATTCCACCCCGCTGAAACCGCCATAAATGGCGACTCCGTCTTTCATCTGCAACCTGGCCCCCAAGTTTGAAGTATAGGTACCGGCTGCGACCCAGACTTCGTCACCCTCAGAGGCGGCGTTAACCGTTGCCTGCAACGCACCGGCATTCTCCCAGGAGGAACCGTCGCCTGTGCCGCCAGGCTTGACGTAGTGAACCGCGGCCAAGGCACTCGGTGTCATCGTACACAGTCCAATACATACCAGCCCAAAAATAAAAAGCGTCTTGTATATCCGGTCAAACATGTTTTCGTGCTCCTTGCATATCGCTTGTTATGCGAACCTGTTTATCTCGACTTTCGTCCAGCCACATACCGTAGGAACCCTGTGAGATGCCCAGCGATTCCTGTTTTCCGGCAATACGTCACCGGTCAAAGAATAACAAGGGACTTCTCGTGGTTGCAGTTAAGGCGGGATAAGACTGAAGGCAAAACAGGCAACCGGGAATTCCCAAAACGGAAAGACCTGAGGCAAAACCCCGTTTAAAGCGTTCTGGTTGTGGCTTAAGACGATTCAACATATCGGTTAAAGCGGCAATTTACCTGAACTTCAGGTCAGGCAAATACACCGCATCCGCAAGCGACTGACCTGCCCGGCCCTGTGAACAGGGCATATGAAATCATTTCATCCTGCGGTAACTACCTTGCTTTTGTAATTATAACATCACAGCGCCATGTTGCGGGACAAACCGCCTGAGCCCCTTGCACTGTTTTTAACGTTGCCACCGTTGTCTTCAAGACCGGTTAGTACTGCCAACACTATTCAAAGTATACATTTATCCTTCGAGTTGTTCAAGGTTAACGGTCGAACAGGCCTGACGACGTCAAGTACTTAAGAAACAAGCGTAATGAATGTAATGTCGCAATCGAGCCCTTTTTCTGAAGGCGCGGGCCGCAGATAATCCATTTTGTACACGGCGATCAACGTGCCACCTGAATACACTTTATGAAGAAAATCGACCAATTCCTGAAATTCCACGCCCTGCAGGCGCAATTGCACCATAGGTTGCTTGGGTGAGGCGTTTCTGGGCTTGTATTCTTCCAACTGGGCGCGGTTGCGCATATTGGTGCTGTTAAGCATACTTTCCACATACGTAAACAACGAGAAATCCGCCGGTCGGCCCTGAAGTTTCTCCATGAGCACCTTTTGCTTGTCAAGGCGTTCCGCTTCCTCCTGCTTGAACATGCTCTGCATTTGCAGTTCATTTTTCAGGGAGGCCAATTCCTCTTCAGACGCCTTGTACCACTTCCTGGGCCCCATGGGCACATACAGGGCAAGCAGCAATACCAGCACGGATGCCAGAATGCCGAGAAACAAAGCGATTTTTTCTTTAAAATCAAGATTCAGGTTCAGATTCACTTATCGTCTCCTCCGGCCGGAAAGCGCGCACGCGGAATGTAGTGCGTTCTCCCTGTGAGCGAAGATTGGTATCATCGGCAAATTGAAATAACTCAGACTGTTTAAGCGCCTCAAACGCTTCATTGAAGGCCGCGGCATTGGTGGTGGACCCGGAAATTTCGATCCACCCGCCCCGGGCCCCCGGTTGGGCAACGCGCAATTCAGAAATGGCAACCTTATCGTGAGGCATTTTGGAGGCGACCACATTTAAGATATCCAACACAGGCGGATCTCCGAACATCGCTATATCCACGTCTTCGCCGAGTCCCTCCGCGGCCATGGCCTCAATCTCTTTTTCCAGGTAGTCGATTTCCGACCTGATTTGCTCAATAATAACTTCATTACGCAGTCGGTTTTCATGAAAATACCAGGCGCATCCCAGCAGAAAGAGCAGCGCCAGGCAGGCCGAAAACATCAGGTGCGCCACGACGCCACGGATCGCCCCGTGAATCTGCTGTGCGTCTTTCATCATATTGATGGGCAACCCGCCTCCCCCGGCGCTGTAAGCGGCGCCAATGGCGGCTTCCCACCGGTTGGGATTCCCCGGCGCCTCGTCCGCCTGCAGGGATTCTTTTGCGCCTTTAAGCGCATCCAGCATGACACTCGGGAAGACGGGCATACCCAAGGCGTCTTCCAAGTGCTCGACCTGTTCCCGTTCCAGTCTCACACCGGTAATGGCCAGGGAATCAATTTCACCATCCCCCGACCATTGGGCCATAAAGGCGCGTATCGTATTCTGGATTTCCCGGCATACGGTCCCGGAGGGGTCGCGCAGTTGTTCCTCCCCAAAATACAACAGCCGGAAATAGGCAAGCGCCTTGTTGTACACCACGGCCAAAACGGCGTTTTTGCCCCGAACATGCAAGACGGCCCGCAAGCCTTTCGCGTTTTTTTGCGTTGCCATCCACAAGGCGGTCAGCCCCGCAACATCCACCCCGGCCATTTCCGCCTCCACCCCGGCCGCCTGCAAAATGGCCATCTGCTCCTCGAGATGGCCGCGGCGCGTGCCCACGGCAAGCACTTCGGTGGCGCCCTCCGCTTCCCGGATCACATTAAAATCGAGCAGCAGCTCGTCCAGCGGAAACGCCAAATGCGGTTCCAGTTCAAAGGGCACCGCCTTGGTGACCCGCACAATTCCTTTAAACGGAATGGTCAGGGCGCGAACGATGGTCAAGGTGCCGGGAACGCAAAGGACATAAGTGGCTGGCTGCGCTTTGAGCGCATCCAACACACCGTTCAAGGCGCTTGTGAGCGCTTCGAAACGTTCCTCCGGATTCTCATAGACCGCCCTGCGTGACTGCAGTTCCAATACGCGGGGCAATTTTCCGCCCGTCTTGACTACGGCGATACGCACTTCATCGCCTTCAAATTCTATGGCGCCTATTTTGGCTGTAACAATCATTGCTTCCTCAATAATGGTAGTGTCGTCTTTATAGCAGGACACGACAGGAAGAATCCTGAAGCGCCCCAGTTACTGATCTAACGTTCGCCGCCCCGGCACACTATATGCGGTTTCCTTTGTTTCGGCAGCGCTGCCTCGGTTATTGTACTATTTTCCAGTCCAGAATACGGAACATCTGGCGGGGAAGGTCGTTAAATTCCTGTTGATACTGCGTGCCAAGGCGGGACATCTCTTCTTCGATATCCGCGGGATCATAGGGTTCGCGGAACACATAGGCCTCCACACGCACGCCCGCGTCTTCCATCATACCGTCGCCATAGATCCTGAAAATGTTACTGTTGAACCTGAACATCGCCTCCACCGACTGTTGTTGCTGCTGTCGCCGGAGCGAACGCATATTGGCGTCGGACATATTCTGCGTAAGGCCTCCCGCAAGATTGTCCTGTCGGTCCGTTTCCACTCGTGTTTCCGGAATATACTGCTGCAACTGGCTGGCATTGTCAATAGGCGCCATTCGCGCCTCGTCATAAATCTGCTGGGCCGCGGCGATGTCCTGGCTTCCCGTATGGCCGGCAATAATCGCGGCGATCACCTCTTCACGGGCCGTGTTGACATTGACGCGCCCCTGCCAGTCCCCATGCACCGTCAGATACTCCGAAAGCGGTTCCTGTTCCTGTTCCGGATCGCCAAAATACAATTCGGGGGTAATACCTTTGATAAGAAGCAGTTCTTCAATGCTGGTCATGGGCCCGTTCTTGCAGGCATAAGGGCTTTCCAAGCCCTGGTAATATTCGCTTTCCGCGCCTTCCGGCTCTTCGGCATCTCCGTCCCCGTAATCCACCCAGTCAATAATCGCATCCACGGGATCATAATTGGTCTCACTGCGCAGGGCGAAAAACTCCCGCAATGCGTTGATTACCGGCTCATTAGGGACCACCTCGCCGTTTTCAAGATTAACCACCGCGTTGAGGTTGATCTTGCCGAATTCATCCGAGATGGAAGCGCGCATGGTCGCTTCGTTGAGCGGTTGGAAGGCTACTCCCAGGTGCCATTGGGATCCGTCCAATTCACTGTCCACTGGGGGTGTTCCGGATTCAAGCATGGAGGCGTATTGTTCCGCAAGCACCATCATGCCGTTCACCACGGCGGAATTGGCGGCCAGCCGCGCCTGAAAATCGGCGCCCTGATTCTGGGCAAACACGGCTTCGACCTCCATCTCGTATAAAAACGCGAAAACCATGGCGGCCATAAGCGCGACAAAGACTACCGCGAGCAGCAGCGCCACACCGTCCTTGTCCGAGCGTAATGACGGCCCATGGACCATGTTATTTTTCTTCTTCTTCAAGTTCTTCATTATCTGTAAACCGCAAATTGTTAAAATCCGGAAACGGGTACTCGACATCACGGCCCAGGGGGAATGAGCTCATGATTTCGAGATCCGGATTCTCCGTTAAATCAATGCCCGCCTGAACCGTTTCCGCCCGCTCTTCCTCGCTCCTTGGAAAATTTATTTTCACCCAGATGCCGCCGGGAAGACGCCGTTCCGACATGGAATCCCATTCTTCGACCCACTCATTGCGGGTGCCGTCAAAATAAAGAATGTCCATGGAGGCTACCGGTACGGCCTGTTCATTGGTTTCCGACAGAGAGTCGTCATTTTCGCTCACGAAATCACCGGATTCCAGACGCAGTGGTTTTTCACTGATAAGCAAAATGCTTCCCGGTCGTTCTTCGTCCGGGGGCAGTAAACTCGCGACTTCGCTTCCCGCTTCATTTCGGTCCACAAGCGCATAGGTAACCACCTTGGACACCCCAGGCAGGGAACGCGCCCCCGGCATCGGCAGCGAGGCGGAAAAACGTAGCGTGTCCGCCGGCCCGAAGGCGCCGTCGCCATTCTCGCCCAGGAATTGGTATTCCGGCTGCAGGCAGGCGGCATCCACATAAACGCCCTGCAAGTTTCCTGAGAAATTACGCCAGACAATCTGCCTGAACCGCAGCCGTTCCGCGGCACCCCGCGCCATATCCATGGTATTTGTGACGGAAGAAAAACTGCCGTAAATGATACCAACGATAACAGCGAGGATAAGAATCGCTATCAGCAACTCCAACAGGGTAAATCCCCCGCGTCCGGGTTTTGATAGGATGGGTTTTCCTGCTGTTACTGACACGTAAGAGGCTCCTAGGATGCCCGTTGCTGCACGGTTTGCATTTCCGAATTACTGAATGTATAAAACTCCAGGGTTTGGCTCTCGCCGTCCGGACCGGTCAATGTCGCGGTTACTTTGTAAAAAACGGTGTCCGACAAAAGCGGGCTTCCCTCTTCACCCCCCATTTCCAGCGCCTCATAAGTCCAGCTGTAACCAGGATACCTGGAACCGAAATCACCTCCGCCGCTTAGTTCCTTGCCTGCCAGCGCCATTTCCGCCCGGCCCACGGTGCTTTCCAGAAGCACCCGGGCATCCACCTGCTCCGCTGTCATCAGGTGAAGGTTCAAGGCCGAATAATGGGTGTTCACCAGGACAAACATGCTGCCGGCAAGAATGGTCAGGGCAACCAGTATCTCAACCAGCGTAAAACCGGCGCGCCCACGGCGTTTATCCAATCCTTTTCTGAACATGTTTATGCGCCTCCCGCCTGGACGACACCCCGGCCTGTCAGGGGGTTCCACTCTATTGAAAAGGCATCCTCATCCTCATTGCTCATGCTGATATAAACCGGTTGTTCCAGTCCCAGAGCGGACACTTTGATCTCAACGACGCCGCGTGTTACGGCGGCACCGTCGATCTCAACGGAAGAGATGCGCACCCCTTCAGGCAATCGGATTCGTTCGAGAAGCGGATCAGTCAATTCCTCTTCATACGGTTCCGCCCAGGACAGTTCAAACCCATCTTCAAACAGTGGGCCGATCTCACTGAGAAGGCTTTCGTCCTGTTTTACATTCTGGGCGCGCACCATGAGCAATTGCCGCTGCCGCAGGTCGAAACCATCTTTCATCTGGGCGTCCGCCTCGGCGGGATCAAATTCCTCCGGCAGGTCACCGCTGAGGCGCCGGTTTCCCTGGGACGCACCCGCCAACATATCGGCAAGTTCCTCCGGCGTATAGGCGCCGGACTTGCGGAAATCCGTATACATGTTGAGGTAGTCGGCCCCCTCGTCTTCCCCTTCACCATTCTCCTGGGGATAAATGACTTCCATCGTGTACACCTGCTGGCTGTCCAGGTCGATATACACTTTCAACTCACTGCCGAACAGAGCCGCCTCCGCAATCACGGCGGAACCGTACTGGGCGACCCTTCTGGCCTGGCCGTCCAATTCGGAGAACAAGAGCAGGGGCACCAGTTGGGGGAGCGCGACGGCGGAAATGAGACCGATGATGAGTATGACCACCGCCAGTTCAACGAGGGTAAAGCCCGAACGCAGATCCACGCCAGGGACGGGGCGTCTTGTAACACTGGGAACAGGCCGCCGGCTAAAACTCATCGCTGGAAATATCGGCATTGATTCCATCACCGCCCTGGGTCCCGTCCGCGCCCATGGACACAATCTTGTATTTGCGCGCGGTTTCCTTCGTGTAAATGTAGGCGTTGCCCCAGGGATCCAGCGGGATCTTGGGCGGGTCCATGAATTCCGACACATCTTCGAGTGATTCAGGCAGGCGCCGATTGTTTTTCAGCATGTAAGCCATGACACCGGCCTTGAGCGCCTTGATTTCGGACTGGGCCTTCGCCACATCCGCATCGTCCAGGGCGCCGAACAGGTAGACGCCCGCCGTGGTGGCCAATATCGCGATAATCGATACGACAACCATCAGTTCGATCAGGGTGAAACCCGCCCGCCGGGACCGGTCCTTACCGTGCGCAGCAACATTGGTTCTCATGGTTCAGGATCCTCCTATATTCGTGCTCATCTGGAAAATCGGCAATAAAATGGCCAGCACCAGCAGGCCGACAAACAGACCCATGCAAATGATGATGGCCGGTTCTATCAGCGCTACAAGCGCGTCAATGGTCAACCGGACATCCTCATCAAAGGTGTCGGCAATCTGGATCAGCATGTTTTCAATTTCACCGCTGCGCTGCCCCAGTTCTATCATGTGGATCAGCATCGGGGGAAACAAACCTGTCTCTTTTAATGGCTGGGCCAGGTCACGCCCACGTCTTACACCTACTTTAACGTCATCCATGCAACTTTGGATGAAGGTATTCCCCAAAATTTCATTGACGATTTCCAGGGCGGGAAGCACCATCAGGCCGCTCTGCAGCATGGTACCCATGGTCCGGGAGAAACGGGCGCACACCAGTTTCAGGTGAAGGTTGCCGTACAGGGGGAAACTGAGTTTCATCTTGTCCCAGCGTTTTCGCCCTTCCGGCCGGGCGACCCACAGGCGCCACAAGGAAAACAGACCGAACACGACCAACAGAATCAACCACCAATAAGTGCCGGTCCACTCGCTTACCCCGATCAGCCCTTTGGTAAGCGCGGGCAGTTCGGTTTCCTGCCGTTCAAACATCTTCGTAATACGGGGAACGATCACGATCACCAGGAACACAATAATGGCGACGGCGAACAAGGCCATAAACATCGGGTAAGCGAGCGCCGAGATGATCTGCGCCCGTAGTTTCGCCTGCCGCTCGAGAATATCTGCCAGACGCACCAACACTTGCTCCAAGGTGCCGCTTACCTCGCCCGCACGCACCATATTCACATACAGATCGGAAAACACGCGCGGATGTCCGGCCAGGGAGTCCCCCAGGGTGTTGCCGCTGTTTACCTTGTCGCGCACTTCATAAATAACGGCACGCAGACGCATTCTGCTCGTCTGGTCAATCAGCGCATTCAGGGCTTCAAGAACAGGCATGCCCGCCCGCAGCAGCACGGCCAGCTGCCGTGTCATCAGGGCGATATCGCGTCCCGACACACGCCCGCGACTGGTAAACCTGTTTTTTACCCCGCTGTTAATCCCCTCAGCCCCCGAGGTGTCTTGGCTGACTTCGGTGGGATACAGGTCCTGCTCGCGCAGTTTACGGCGGGCCTGGGAGATGTTTTCCGCGTCAATGACGCCGCGTGTGGTTTTCCCGGTACTCTTGATTATCGCTTTGTATTCAAATACGGCCATAGTTTCTTTTCATCATCTATTCCAACACTTCATCACGGGTAACACGGAGGATTTCTTCGATGGTTGTCTCTCCCCGGAGCATTTTTTCCGCGCCATCCTCCCGCAGCGTACGCATGCCTTCACGCCTGGCCTCACGCTTGATCACGTTGGAGTCCGCGCCCTGAAGGACCAGTTCCTGTATGCGGGTGGACATAACCATCAGTTCGAAAATGCCGCCCCGCCCGTAATACCCGCGATGGGAACACTTTTCGCATCCGACGCCCCGCGAGAGGGTTTTTAAACGGGCCTCATCGAGACTAATGCCAAGGTCTTTCAGACTTTCCGGGTCGGGTTCGTAAACCTGCCTGCAGGACGGGCATATACGCCTTACCAGCCGCTGGGCCTGAATGGCAATGGTTGAGGAAGTCACCAGGAACGGTTCGATGCCCATGTTAATCAGGCGCGTAATGGCGCCGGCGCTGTCATTGGTGTGCAGGGTGGCGAAAACAAGATGCCCCGTGAGAGAGGCCTGCACCGCCATTTCGGCGGTTTCCATGTCGCGGATTTCGCCGACGAGGATAATATCCGGATCCTGCCGGAGGATGCTGCGCAATCCCGCAGAAAAGGTCAGTCCGATCTTGGGGCGGACCTGTATCTGACCGATACCCGGGATCAAGTACTCTATCGGGTCTTCGACGGTGATGATGTTCTTGTCAGGAGAATTCACCCGGGCCAGGGAAGCATACAGGGTGGTGGACTTTCCGGAACCCGTCGGCCCCGTCACCAGGATAATGCCATGAGAACTGGTGATAAGTCGGTCCATCATTTTATGATCCCGTTCATCCATGCCCAGTTGCTCAAGACTGAACATGAAATTGCCCTTTTCGAGGATACGCATTACAACCCGCTCGCCGTGGGCAATGGGAATGATGGAAACGCGGATGTCGATTTCCTTGCCGCTAAGCCTGATTTTTATACGGCCGTCCTGGGGCAAGCGGTGTTCCGCGATATTCAGATTGGCCATGATCTTGACACGCGACACCAGCGCCGCCTGCTGGGCCCGCGGCACGGTGAATTTTTCGTACAGCACACCGTCAATCCGATAGCGCACACGCACCGAATGCTCGAAAGGCTCCAGGTGAATGTCGGAGGAGCGTTCCTTCACGGCGCCGGAAATAATCAGGTTGATAAGTTTGATAATGGGCGCTTCATTGGCCAGGTCAAGCAGATCCCGCTCGGACTCAATGTGGTCCAGCGTATGGACCTTGCCCTCTTCTTCACCGCTGAGCACAATGTTGTCTATCAGTTCGCCCGCGTTTTCACTTTGTTGCTCGAAGTAGGTGTCGATAATAAACTGGATATCGGCCTTGCTGCACAACATGGGTTTGACCGGTCCATCCAGCAGGAGCCGCAAGTCGTCCAGGGGCAGCAAATTGATAGGGTCATTGATCGCCACCAGGTACGCGTCACCGTTGCGCTTATAGGGCACCATCTGGTATTCACGGATAAAGCTGATGGGCACCTTGGTGGTCAGGGAGGATTCCACCTGAGCGGGCAGGTTGGGTTCGAACTCCAGCCCGAACTGGATGCCCAACGCACGCAACAGATGCTCTTCCTCAATATAGCCCAAGTCAAGCAACAGTTCCCCCAACCTTTTCGGACGCAGTTTCTGCAGTTCAAGGGCTTCATCCACCTGTTCTGCGTGGACCCAGCCCTGTTCCACCAGGATGGCGCCAAGCTTCGGCTCTTTCCCTGTTCCCATGATTACCTTTCGATATCGCCGCGCTTGTAAGTCTGGGCACCGCGCCGGCCGCTCAACGCTTCCGACCGCTGCAAGGTGGGACGGTGATTTTTGCGCATGTCATACTTCTGGAATACGCGATCGAAGAATCCTCCTTTAAACAAATCCTCGACATTGGCATCATAATATTCATTGATTTTGTAGTTCGTCAGCCGGTCTATGTCCATGCCTTCCTTGACTATGTGCGGTGTAATCAGCATGACCATGTTTTGTTTTTCACGCTTGGTCTCCCGGGAACTGAACAGCCAGCCCAGGATGGGAATATCACCGAGAATGGGGGTTTGAGGTTGGCGCTTACGCACCGCGCTGTCCCGAATCAAGCCGGCGATTACCGCTGTTGAACCGTCTTTGACCAGGGTCTTGTTGGTCACCTTCGATTTGTTGGTGGTCGGCCCGGTAATGTCCACATTGGTAATAGAAGTGGCATTCGTATCCGAAATTTCAACCTCGGAACTCAGCATGACATTGTCCCCCTCGGATATCTGGGGGGTTACTTTCAACTTGATACCGACATCCTGGCGTTCTACCCGTGTGTACCCGCCATAGGTGCCCGAGTCAATGGAACCGTCGGAGCGACGGGAAGAACTAGTGCTGGTAATAAACGGCACTTCCTGGCCCACGATGATGTTTGCTTCTTCGTTGTCCAGCGTGACCAGGGAGGGCTGTGACAATACTTCCGTATCGGACAATTTTTCCACGGCTTGAAACAGTACGGGGGCAAAGGGAACTTTTATTTTCTTACCTCTGTAGGTGAAACTGAGATCATCGTAAACACCCAGGGTCAATCCACTTCTTCCCTCCGTGCCCAACCCCAGGGCGGCATTCCGGATAGACGCTTTAGGCCCGCCGACAATTTCCTCCGCGACCTTGGCAGCATCCAGAAGGGTCACAAGATTGTCCGTGCTGCTCATGGCGAATCCGTCATTCCCCCCGATGGAGGCGGTATCCACCTTCAGACCGAAGTCATCGGTCATTTTTACTTCCATGACAACAGCCTCTACGCAGACCTGCCGCTGGGGAACATCCAGGCGGGCAATAAAAGTCTCCAGGAGTTTATAGTCCTGCGGCGAAGCGACAATAAGCAAAGAGTTGGCCTGATCGTAACGCGTGATCTGTACCTTTTGTTCAAAAGGCTGCACCTCCGGTGCGGCGGCCGCGCCTCCCCCCCCGCCGCCCGCCTGCCCGGGCGCTGCCTGCTTTCTCGGGGCTGTACCGATCAGGGGCTGAATTGCCGTTTCTACCGCTTCCGCGTCCGCATTCAGCAGTTGATAAATATGCATGTTGTTGGCTTCATACGGCGTCGGAGTATCCAGCCGTTTAACCAAGTCGCGCACCTGGGTCATCATGTCTTGTGTGGCCACGACAATCAGCGCGTTCAGGCGTTCGTCCGGAACCATGCGCAGAATTTCTTCCCGCGAGCCAATAACCTGGGAACTTTGCTGGGGAACCGTGGTGGGCCGGGTGGCGCGTACGGGCCGTACCGGCGATATTTGCGGCTGTGGGCTTGGCCGTCCCCCCGGAGCAGTACCGTCTCCCAATAATACCTGCTGAATCTGGGTCGACAAAATTTCCGCGCGGGTATATTCCAGGGTAAAGATTTCCATGCTGGTATCAAAGCCCGGTATATCCGCCTGTTCCAGAAAAGTAAACATACGCTTCAGACCGTCTGTGCTATCCGTGATCAGCAACGTGTTGGTAGGCGCATACACGTCTATCTGGCCGTTCTTGGAACCCAGAATCTGCAACGCGCGTTGAATCTCCGCAGCGTCGCCGTTTTCAATCGTTACGATGTGCGTGGAAAGGCCGTCGTAACTTTTAGGCAAATCCTCGGGCCCCATGATGAGCGGCGTCTTGTCGGAAGCCACCGCGTCCGCAGTGGGAATAATTTTCACCAAGTGCCCGTCCAGGCTTTCAACCATGGAAAAGCCGCGCGATGTCAGGATAGATTCCAAAACTTCATAGGCCATTTCCGGCGGTATCTTATCGTGAGTAATGATCGTGACATTTACGGCCGAAAGGCCGGGATCCAAATCAAAATTGCGCCCTGTCAACCGTGAAATGGACTCGACCACCGTGTACAGTGGGGCGTCTTGAAAATCAAAGGTTACGGGTTCATCCGGCTTGACCCCTGTTTTTTCCTCCGAGGCCATGGGATGTCCCACGCCCGTTTCCCCATCCGCACGCGGGGCGGGAGCGGGGGCAGGGGTGGTCGGGCGCATCGAAGCGCGGTCCCGCACGGAAGGCGCGGGCGGACGGGAGGGACGTATGCCGGGGGTTAGGGGACGGCTCGACCGAGGCGCCATCATAGCCCCAGGTTGTTCCATTGGCTCTTCGGGCAGAGGAATTGCATTGGGATCGCCGACATCCTCGTATTGCTCTTGAACCGGCATCTCCGGTTGCGGTGCGGCAGGAGGCGCGGTATACGGCACATCCACTTCTTCCGAGGGCACAATAGGCATATCCTGATAGGCGCTCGGATCCTCCGGGACATTCTCAAGATCTTCCGAGACCTGGGCGGCCACGTAAGCGCATAGGAACAACCCTAAAAGCGCCATAGTCATTCCGCTGAAAATATGGATTCTACGCACAGTCGTTCCTTCCACATCAAGGTTTAAGATCGGGCAAATGCTGAACTGAAAGCGTTTCATTCCTGGAACCCTACCCGGCAAGGCAAAACAGATCTCCTCTTTACACGCAGAGAAGAGGAAACCCCTCCTGCCTGGCGAAATGCGTTCAGCCGGGGAAAGTCATCCGCACGAGCGTCTTATTGTAAGTTATTTCACCCTTGAATCTAAACTCCGCCGAACAAAAGAAACCGGACGCCCTTCTGCCCGAAGAATTCCTGCCCGTCAAGCGGATGGAACGCGGGTCAAAATACTATTCCACATCAAAAACAAGAACATTGGGCTGACCGTTACGCAGGATACCCACCCGAAAAGAAGTGGCGTTCTGATATCTTTGGAACATTTCAAATAGCTGTTCCCTGCTGTCGATCCGTTCATTATTTATCGTCTGTAGGACATCGCCGTCCTGAAATCCAAGCTTTTGCGCCAGGGGATGTTGACTTATGCCTTCCGCCGTTAACCCAAGAACATTTCCCGACTCATCCGTCTTAACCTCGGGGGTAATCCTGGCAAGAGTCGAATAATTTTCTATGGCTTCTCGTACAATCGCCTCCCGGTTTACTTTCGTATGCTGCACGGTGCCTGTGGACCGTCCGGGAGCGGCCTGTCCCGCCGCAGACCCGGAAACACTTGACGGACGCCGGGTTCCTGCCATCGGCCCTGCCTGTGCCGGCGTTCCGCCGGCTTCATTATCGTCCATGCTTAACCGCTCCCGCTGGGGCGGATCTTTGCGCATGTTTAAAAGAATCACTTCACGCTGAAGAATGGTGTCAATGGTTACATTTTCAACGACTTCCTGTTTTAACAGGTAAGAACGGACCCCATCACGATTTTCCAGGTTTTCAATAAAAGCCGAGGCGAAGGGGTCGCCCGGCTTAAGGGCAATCGTGCCGCGTAGTTTCAAATCAAGGGTGCTCTCGGTAATATCCTCGGCGATTGCCGGCGCCTCTTCCGGTGCTTCCGCCGTTTCCGCATCCCAGCGGCCTGCGGACCCGAAAAGACCGCTCTTGCCCAGCCCTTCGTAAGCGCTCTGATCACCGACGGTACGAATGATGCTCGTGGCATCCGTGGGGGCCGCAGGGTCCATTTCCGGCACCTCCACGGCGGCAAGCGGGGTCAGAAATAATTTGACCACAAATACGCCGACCCCCAGCACCAGGACAACCAGCGCCATGTCCAACATACGGAACACTTGTCGTATTACTAAACTTCGGATCATAAGATGCTCATGTTTCAGGGGTCAGAAACCACCTTTAATCAAGCCGGCCGATACTTCGGTTGCGGGCAGCCCAACACTGCCCTTCATAACGGCTACTACTAACGTTAGCGGAACGCAGGAAAACGCTAACCGGTTGACGCTACATCCTTTATTCAGGGGTCCAGAGGAACACAAGTCTTCTCTCAATGCTCCCGAACAGGACTGAACCCACTCCGCTGTCTGGTCATCTTGCCGGGCAGGTCCGCATAACGCCGAAAAAACTGCCCCACTGCGTTGCCTCTGGTCCTACCCGTCTGGCACGGAAACAGAAAGGGAGTATCGTCACACTTGAACACGCTTCGTAGAAATCACTACAGCAGTCCGTGGCAACGATAAAAATGCCCGACCACCCCTCCCCCTGTATTCAACTTTTTACCGGTTATTTTCCCACAGCACAGAGGAATTCTTACAACAGGAATTTCTCCCGTGAGAGTGTAGAATATAGAAGCATTTAAATGCAATCCCGTGGCTTATACAGCGGCTCATTCGACAGGAAGCAAAATAAGCGTTTGGGGGATGCGACTCGTGTTACTAACCGCCATCTTCTCTTATCTTTTCGAAATAGTCAGGGTATAAAGGTCTTGTGTTGCGTGTGCCTTATGCGGCAATTCTTTTGAACCCCCGTCGGCCACAAAAGGCATAGGAATCACAAAATGGTGTCCTGGTTGCCGCCACCCCGCCGAAAAACGCTTTCGCTTTGAAACGTTGCCCCGCCCTGTCCCTATAAACCCATGCCCTGCCACCGGGATATGGATTTATAACCATTAAGCCTAAAAACGGCAGTTGAATTCAGACGAGAGTTTCAACCCAAAGGACTTAAAGGACATAAAAGACCAGAAGGACTGTAAAACGATCTGCAGATTGATTCGTCCCTTAAGTCCCTACGCTTCGTCCGGGACTTCGCCAGGAAGAAGGGGCACCTTCGGCGCAACCGAAACGCAGTATCTCAGTCAGAAAGAAACACATGAAATACGCCCGTATCAACGTATCTTTCGTTTCATTATAAACAACCTTAAGCAGCGTCATTCCGGTTTTTTCGCGGTCTTTGGCCCGCATCGAAGAACGGTACTGGACAACGCGGAAAAGACCGGAATCCAGATCCGTCCCGCTGCAATAAATGCCCATTTCCCATCTTAAAAAATACATCTGACACGGGCTGTTCCTCACGTGCGGTTTCCAAAGATAGATTCCGGTCTTTTCGCGGCCTGGCACACGCTTCGATACAACTTTTTTTTCCACCGCGAAAAACCGGAATGACGTGTTGTTTTGGGGTCTTTGAGACAAATCAAAACAGAACACTCTTCTTGGTTACCTATATTTAAGACAGAACTCATGATTAATTGTCAGCGAAATGGCCTTAAGTCCCTTAAGTCCTTTCGGTCCTTTCTTATTACCGGTTTTCCCCGGATTAACTGACATTTTTAGGTTCAGAGAAGGAAAGTGCCGAAAAGATCTCCCTATAAGCGCCCCCCCCCGCGCGCCTGCCCGGCTGTAAAGGGTGAAACTAACAGATCCTATTTGACCCTGCCCGACTCAAGATTACGCTGCAACGCCACCACCACGCCCTGAACCTCCACCTGCACCGCCGGATACATCAAGGATTTCATCGACTGGTTGGCTGGCCGAAGTTCCACGGTATCAGACCTTGGGTAAAGGTATTTGACAGTAGCCTCCCCGTCGATCAGGGCAACGACAATATCCCCCGGGCGCGGCTTGGCCGACCGGTCCACAACGATAATGTCCCCGGCCAGGATGCCCGCTTCAATCATGCTGTCCCCTGCAACCCTGAGGCAAAAAGCGTCTCGTTCCGCCAAATGTGACCGAACTGGAACATATTCCTCAATATTTTCCATCGCCAACAGGGGCGCTCCCGCAGCGACCCTTCCCACCAACGGCAACGCCGGGCCGCCGGCCCTGCGCAACATGGCCATGGCCTTTTGCGTCAGGCGAATGCTCCGGGCCTTCGGGCTGCGTTCGATATACCCCTTCTTTTCCAAGGTCTTCAAATGGTCATACACACCATTGGTGGACACAATGCCGAAATGCCGGCCAATTTCCTGGATGGTTGGCGGATACCCCTGCGTTTCAATAATGTCCGCGATATACTCCAGTACCTTTTGCTGTCGCGTCGTAATCGTTGCAGTCATGGCAAATATTCCTGTGAAAACCGATTTGGCAGAATGCTGAATATACTTTCAGTATACCGAAAAGCAAGCGGTAATGCAAGGAAAATTTCTGAAAATTCTGGGAACACCGTAAAATGGCGCTAATTTAAGATTTAACATATACTATTTGTTTATGTTACGTATTTTTTCGCACTCTCTGTTGAGGTATCAAGAATTTGGCAGGAGAGTTCCTGCATTTTGGTCAATAGTTTCTCAGCTGTTTGGTTGTCATTAATGGCCTTGTGAAACATTTTCACTTGGGACACATCAAGATTTACACTGACCGTTTTCCCCGTGCCTTTGAATGTCCACTGGTAGTAGGAGTCTCCGAAATTTGACGTTGCGTTTATGTTATGGTTATACGAAGGAGGTTAATCATGAAACACTTTCGTCCAATCCTGTTGATTATGTTTATGGTGATGATGGTACTGTTGCCGCTTGTGGCTCATGCGAATGCCGGACCACCAGTTGCTGTGCCATTTAGCTTTCATCTTATGTCCATAACTTGGATCATCGGAATTGGGGAAGCCTTATTACTCTGCGTGCTTTTTCGTACCTGCAAAGTTCGGATATTTCTTTCCATGATCGCCGCCAACTATGCCTCCGCATTCTTCGGAATATGGTTTGTCAAGAGCGCGTATGCCGCCCGTATCATGGGCGATTTGACCATTGAAAACCTGGAATCAGTTTTCTGGACCATGGTATATGTCTCTTTTGTTTTGACCATAATTCTTGAGTTTCCCTTCTTTCTTGCTGCTCTTTACGGGCGGAAACATCTAATTCCAAAAACTATGGCAACAACACTTCTGGCGCACTGCATCGGCTATGCATTGATCTTCACTTTCTACATCGGTGAGGAATCTATAAGCATGGTGACAAAGCTTAAGGTCGTCCCAGCATCGACCTTTGAAATGAAAGAAGACTATGACCTGTATTATATCTCTGCGGATGGGAAACATGTCCTCTGCAGTGATATGGCCGGCAATGAAACGAAAGTGATCACCGAACTTGACATCGACGGCGTACCGGACCGGTTGTGCGCACGTCCAAGAAAGATCATGGAGGAAGAAACAGACAAGCAATTCCCTAATGAACATGTCTGCTGGGAATACGGCTTTGATTTATTCGTTCTAATGCAGTATAACCACTTGTACAAAACAAAGTTACTCGTTGAAAATTTTTCTCCGCATTCCCCCGTTAGTTTTTGGGATGATGGATACCATGATTTTATGTGGGATACTGAAACTGATTCTGACTTTGGAGAGTTTCGAAATTCTGGTAATAACGAAAGATGGAAGTTCCAATCAGATTACTTGGGGCCTTTGTATGTTGTCAAAGCGAAGCAAGGATATCTTCCCTATGTTCGGCAATACAAAATGCATAACGAGCGCTACGAAGAAGACACTTATATCCGTTACAGCGTAGATACACCCTTTGCGCAGTGGTCAGTACGTAATGGATCCCATATCGCCAGTGACTATGCCGTTTTCAAACTTGGGAAGGACCAGATCTGCATCCTAGATCCCGAGAAGAAGCAAATTGCCCTGATTGCCCGAGGGTTTGGGCCGGTTGTCGCCAAACCACCCCTCGACAACGCAGAAGCATTACCGGCCATAGCGGAGGAAACACTTCAAGAAAGCGTTAAACCAAACGAATCCTCATCGCAATCATCTTAGACCGCCTAATCTCCTCCACAAAAAGGCCTATAGTGTGAGTTCTCGATCTCAGGAGAGAAGGTACCGGAATCTTGAGGGGGCCTGATTACATTTCCTGAAAGAAACCGGCCAAGAGAGCGGGACACCCATCACATCCCGGGGTGACCACACGGATATCATCGCAGACCTTTCGCGGGGCTTCCGGGTCATTCAAGATGTGTTTCAACCGCCCATCTTCCACATGCCCAATACGGTAGGTATTGTTCCCCTCTACAAGCCCGCACGTATACAAAACACCGTTTTCGTTGACGAAAATCATACGTTTAGGCCCCAGGCACTTGGGTTTTTCCCCATCCGGTTGCGGATTGGCGGTCCAAACGGTGATTCCTTGCTTTTCTATTTTTTCAGGAACCTTTTTTGAAGTACATCGCAACAACACCCTGGTTTTGTCCAGGTCCAGCTGACGGATCAGTTTTGTTTCCTTTCCGGTAAGGGAAGCACACTCCTTCAGATGGAGGCCCACCGTCATGCCATGAACCTGCTGGGCCCATTTGCTGATCGGCCATATGGACTCACATTCTTCCAGCGGATCGGCCAGCGAAAGCACAAGCCAATTCGCCCCCAGCGAGGCGGCTTCATCGATAATATTGAGCCACTGATACATGGCCAAGGGTGAATCGCCGGACTTCTTGCCACAGAAGCCTTTTTTTAACCCGTCAGCCGTTACACATACCCACAAGTACGTGATATCTTCCTGTTCAGTACATGTTTTGCATGCTTTCAGCTTTCGCTTAAAGGTTTTAACCGTGCCAAAATAATTTTCATCCGCTTCAACGATCCCGGGTTTACCATGACTTTTAGCCGCCACCTTAACTCTCCTGCAAAATTTTAAAATAACAATAAATCCAACCACCTATTCGACTTACAATGTAAACTAACAAAATTACACCCCAGTTTGTTCCCAACCGATGCAAGCGGTGAAGGTAAACTGGTGAACGAACAAGTATTTTAAAATCAACATGTTGCTTTGATTATTCGGGCGCAGGCATTCTTCTTTGTATGGTATCGGCCTGGTAGCCGAAACCCGGGCCTCTCAACGTACTCAAATCGATATGACCCTGCCGACGCGTGTAAATCCCCGGATGTATCAAGGATTCCGGCTGACTTGCCTCCGGATAAAACTGCATGCCATTGGTTTCCACGCCCATGATGGTACCGGCGTGGGCGGCCAGGAGGACATGCGGAATCTGTGCCAGCATCGGGTTCGTAAGGTCCTGAACCATGAGCGTCATGCCATGGGCTTTGGCCCAGCATAGACTCAGTACCGCCCCGGTCTGTGTCTTGCAGGTCTTCAGCGCCACCCCCGTCCATCCCAGTTCCCTCCCGCGCCTTATCAGGCGCCAATCATGGGCGCTTTCGTCCATAAACAACGGTTTCCGCGCGGAAACGGAACGGACATCGATCGCGTACCGTTCCAATTCATACGGAAAGGGCTGCTCCACATAGAGGATCATACCGTAAACCCGCGGCTCTTCCCGCAACAGGCGGTCCAATATCTCATTTACGTACGCGGGATCTGTAACCGTACAATTAAAATCCGCCGTGAGCCACAAAACATTTTCTTCAACCGCGATACGCCCCACCGCCACCAGGCGATTATAATCCCACGCACCGTCATTACCGCGCAGTTTGATTTTAAGGCAGAAAAGCCCGTCCCTCCGAATCCACTCGCGCAAACAGACAGGATAGCCGTCATCCGGTTCAGAACCGTCGCATTCGGAAGGCTCCAGCAGATCCATGCCGCCCACCAGATGCCAGGCGGGAATCCGGTCCGGCCCCGGCAAACACATGAACTCCACCGGGTACCTGTCGGCAAAGGAAACTGCGGTGTCCCGGGCAGGCGTGAGAAAGGCACTTAAGTCGGCGTTCATCCATTCCCGTGAATAGATTTCATAAACCGGAACGCCGTGCAGCATGCCATATGCGTCATGCAACGCGATGTCGAAGGCGGAACAGCATACCAGGGCGGCCAGCCAGGGCATTTCCCGGCCGCTACGGGGCCGGTTGAATTCACGAAGGAGCTCGGGCAGGGTTGTCTCCAGGAAAGCGACCCCGACTTCCATCGGGTGGCCCGCCACGGGAAACGAAGACCAAGCTGCCGCCAGGTGCGTGCAGAAAGTGCGCATCGCCTGATGACGTTCCTCATAGGTCAAGGAGGAAGGCCAGACCCACTGGACACTTAGCGGGGTTTCTCCCCAGCCGGACGCGCTTCGCCCCGCCCGATCCTGTACGCGCAGACACACCCGTGCACAGGTTACCGCGGTAAGCGTTTCCGTGCCGAACTTGAGCGGCACACGCGTCTCTACAGGCAGGAAATAAAGGTCGGCGGCGTTACACCGCACATCATATGCGTTGCCCATGGATAGTCCGGGCCCGCGCTATGCGCCCTGCCGGTCCTCTTCGGGGATACAGAACGGCGCCAGGGCCTGCTCCATAATCTGCAGCCATCCGGCGATGATTTCTACCGCAACCGTCTTGTCCGAACGCTCAAAAGCCTCGCGCAACCGTAACAGGTCATCGGTTGAAATCTTGTCGTCGGGCAGCTCTTTCGCGAGAGCATTTCGAATATTCCTGAAAACCTGGCTCAAGGTGACAAAGACCAGGGTGTACACCCGGTTTTGGGTGGCCGCGGCAATTTGTTCAAAAAAGGAGTAACCGAGTGCGGTTTCGTCTTCCAGGAGTCCTTTTCGACGATTAAAAATGATATCATCAATGATTCGGCAGATACGCCCCAGTTCACGGGGCTTCCGGCGCTCCGCGGCAAGCTGCGTCATGTTAATCATGACATGCCGCCTGAAATCAAGCATATTGCTCAGGAAAGTAGGTTCCACGGAACCGTCCGCCCGGAATAACATGGCGTCGAAAATTTCAACGCCTGCAGTCAAGTGCAAGGGTTGGACATAAATGCCCGATCCGTGCTTGATTTCCACCAGACCGATGGCCTCAAGACGTTTCAGGGCCTCACGCACCGCATGCCGGTTTACTTTAAATTCTTCCGACAGCAACCGTTCCGTGGGCAGTTTTGATCTTACCGGATATTCCCCGGCAACAATGCGCCGTGTCAAAATTTCTGCCACATTGCAGGAAAGCGTTCTGTTGTGACGGCCGTCTGTATGATTATTCATGTCCATTCTCTGGCTTATTGTCCTTCTGTTGAAACCTAAGGTTACTCATAAACTGTTGCTGGCTGCAAAACGGCCTCGTGCGACCGCCCTCTCCGACAACGCTTTCTCACACGCGCCCATCACACAAACACCCTTTATGCAAACAGGCTCCAGGCACCTACCGTTTCCATGGCGGCACTTCGGGGAGATACTCCTCGAACTCGGCCAGCAAGGACGCTTCATAGGCTCCGGCGAAACGTCCCGAGAAAAAACGGTCGAGGCCTTCTTCAAACAATCGTTGCCACGACTGCTCTTCATTGCCCGGGTTGATCGGGAAAAACATGGCGCCATTGCCGCGCGCCGCTTTCAGGTCCCCAAAGGCATCACCAATCATCAGTATTTTGTCTTTGTCATATTTGTTTTCAGACGCGTACTGAATATGTTCTGTCTTGGTACCCATCTCCTGACCATTGATACAAAATACAAACTGTTTTAAATCCTGTTCCTCCCACTCCCGAATCAGAGCTTCGGTCGGTGTTTGGGAACAGACCATAATATCAGCCTTGCTTCGCGCTTCCTCCAGGCATTCCCGCACATACGGGAAGGGCGGCAAACCACCTTGCACGACGTCTGTCACTGCCTCGTTCACGGCAAGACTCCATGCCAGCGTGCAATGCATATCCGGAGCTTCCTCACGGCTGTGCCTGGCGCACCAGGCCTGAAGCGCCGGATTGCCGAGTTTTGTCTCTTCAAGAATCCATTGCCGCAAGGTGTCTATTTTGGGCATTTCAAATTTTCGGGCCTTGACCGCGTCCCATTCGGACAGCAAATCAAATGTTTTTACAAGGGCGGGAAAGCGATTGTAACCACGCCATCTCGAATACAAGTTGACAAATTCCGCCGCTGTCCGGACATACTTGGATATCGGCTGTAAAGACCAATATTTAATGATGTTCGGTATAAAACACTCTTTTTGCTTGATCTCCATGGTGTCAAAGGCACAACCATCGCTATCAATCGCAATAAGATATTTGTGCTGGGGAACGCGGTCCCGCAACACACTTACAGCATCTATCATAAAACAAATTCTCCTCTTATCACAAAATTATGTACCCAGACGAATTCAGATTCGCACATTGAACAAACCGATAATCAACCGTCACCTTTTTAAACACCGGAAAAGGCGGAAAATCCGCCATCTATGGGAAGAACAACACCGGTTACAAAACGGGAGGCATCGCTGGCAAGCCAAAGCACGGCGCCAACAAGGTCATCGGGATCTCCAAAGCGGCCCATGGGCGTATGCGCAAGAATTGTGTTGCCACGGGCAGTCAAGTTACCCGTCTCTTTTTCCGTCATGAGGTAGCGGTTCTGTTCCGTAAGAAAGAAACCAGGCGCGATGGCATTAACCCGGATCAGGGGCTTATATTCCTGGGCAAGGTGAACCGCCAGCCACTGGGTGAAATTGCTGACCGCCGCTTTGGCCGCGCTGTAGCCCGGGATACGCGTCAATGGCCGAAAGGCGTTCATGGAAGATATGTTAATGATCACGCCGCCGTCTCTATTGGACAGCATGGGCTTCACGAAAACCTGGCTGGGTACCACAACCCCGCCAATGAGGTTAAGTTCCATGACTTTGCTTAACGCCCCAACCGGCAACTGGAAAAAAGATTGCTCCGGCGCGGTGGTTGCCCCTTTCATATTACCGCCTACGGCATTCACCAGGATGTTCACCGTCCCGAAGTCGGCAACCACATCTTGACAACATTTGTTAATGGTTTCCGGATTGAACACATCCATGCCATAGGCCTTGGCTACGCCGCCAGCCGCCAGAATTTGCTTTACGCGGCTCTCGGCCATATCCGGCAGCAAATCGGCAACAGCCACAGCCGCCCCCGCTTCGGCAAGACCCGAAGCGATGGCTCCTCCAAGTACACCGCCGCCGCCGGTGACAACCGCAGTCTTGCCTTTCAGGCCGAACAGGTTAGACAAATCCATCGAAAATTTCTCCCAGATACACTACAAACAACAATTTTGAATGTCAATATTACATACGGGCGGACCGGCTGAAACTGCTCACGGCCTACTCCCCGTAGTTTATTCAGCCCTTACACATTTTTTATCCTGAATATTCACTACTACGGAGACCACCCTGATCTTCCGGACGCTTTCCCCTCTTGGTCTCATTGTCTGCCGCTACTATAGCATATAGCCCATGCACAACGCACCATGCATCCGGTTTGGGTTGAGCGGCAACTATGTTGCCGCTATCCGGTCCAACAACAAGGCCCTGCAATTTGTCTGAAGAAACACTTTTTTCAACAAGTCGCCAAGGGTCGTTTCAGAGGCATTCTGCAGAGGCATCGGAATTCTGGTAAAAGCACGCCCCCCGAGTTTTTGCTGCAAGTCGCCCTCTACACGGGCAATCTCCATTGGATTCAGGGCGGAACAGAACGGCAACGCCACGCCGGAGGTATAGGCAAGGGTTTGGGTGTCTTCTTTCATTTTAATGACAGCGTCCACCAGACTCGGATAGAGTCCGGCATCCACACTGGCAAAGCGTTTGCTGATTTCAGGGTTTATATTAGCCGAGAGGGGGCACGAAATGCTTTCAATCTCAGACAGACGTTTCAGCGTAGTACGGAGATACTCCAGCACTTCCTGCATAAACTGAACCCGCTTGACGAACAAGGCCTGGCCCGAACCGAGAAAGATTTCAGCACATTCGTATAAACCATCCACGTCGACCATGAAAAGGGCTTTTTCGACGGCAAGGCTTTTCCGTCCCTGCAGGGACCGCGCGAAAACGGCAAGGGGGGAACATCCTTCCGGATAAAGCATGGATTCGATAAACTGCCTCTTCTCCACGTGCGCCCGCACGGCGATCTGGCAAATACGCTCCAATTCATTCCAAAGAGCCTCTTCGTTTCCGGCGCTGACGGCGGCCCTTGGCAAATTCAAGGCCACCCGGTGCCACACGATGTCCCGGAACTCCATAGTTCCGCCGGCCTTCGGCATAGTGAGGGGTTCCATATCTTCCTTCATTATGAAACGGATCCCGGGCCTTTCCAAAGCGGCCCGCGCGGCTTGCAACAGGCCGGCGTTCCCCTCGAAAGCCTGGAAAAGCCCCTGCTCCAGATGAACATCCACCAGCGGCGCCGAGAAATCACCTTCCCGGGCATCACCTGCCCGATATACTTCCAGCATAGCCACAAACAAGCGGCGCGCCGCGCTTTCCAGCGCCTTATACGGCTCTGGGTCCATCCCTCCCTTGAAACTGTCCGTCAACGAAGTTGGAACGCTCCAATGCAGGGAGATACGCATGGGTTCCCGGGAAGCGGCGCGATGCGCACATTCCAGGATGAAATTCCTGCAAAACGCCCGCATCTGCCGGTCATCCGCCTTCAAAACAAAGGGAGCGGCCATAAAATTGAACCCATGCCACGCCAGCTGTCCTCGGAAATAGTCCTGCGTACAATCGTAAAGCCTCATCAGCCTGGATATGAGATCCGCGGGAACAAGATCCCCGGCATGCTGCACGGATGCCTCTTCACCGGAACCGCGCCGCTCCGGCGAATCGAGATAGACGAGTTCGCCTTCATGGAGCCTGTCCACGCATTCAAGGTCATTCAAATGTATCTGGCCCAAAAGATGCGCCTGAGTCACGGGCGCTGAAAACACCTCGGCCAGGGCATATTCTTTTTTTACGGCGCGGGCAAGAATCGTATCGGTGTCATGGGGAGTGGCGTATAGGGTTTCCGGGGTACACCCCCTAATGATCCTTGAGGCATCATAAAGCGGCACCCCCAAACGTCTTCGCAATTCATTTTCCTCGGCAAGGCCGTGTTCAATAAGTTTTGCCCCCACCAGTTCCCGTATCAAGGACGCGGTCAGCACTGTGATGCCCGCGCTTTGTATCTGCCGCTCCACCTCGGCCGCAATAATGCTTGCCAGCGCGGCCTCCATCCCGGTTTCCAACTGCAGGGCGGCGACAATCCGGCTGCGGTCCCATTCGACCAGCCTGTCCTGGCTGGTCTGCACATGAAGCGCCAGATCCCTCGCCAGGGCCGCGCCCCGTTCATGACGCGCCTCTTCAAGTTCGCTTAGGAGTACCCGCATATCGCCCTTGCGCAGCCGGCGAATACGGGCGCGCCTGTCCCGGTAGCGGGCATACGCCAGGGCGACTTCCGCCTGGGACATATGGATAAGGACCCGTTCCACAGCGTCACTTACCTGGTCGGCCGTGGCCGGTCTGCCGTTTATCTGTTTTGACAGGAAAATAGACACCGCGGAGGCAATACTATCGGCCATGCCGGATTCCATCAGGGCGCCTTCCGGCGCCGCTTTCAGAATGGCTTGTGCGATTTTTGTCCGGTCGAAGGGTTCCCGGCGGCCGTCCCGTTTCATGATTTCCCGAACAGGCTCCGCCCATGGCATGGACGGAAGCGGCAATGTCAATTGCGCATCGAACATGCCCTCTTCGTCATTGGCCTTTTCAAAAGGCAATTTTCCCTGTGTATCATCCATCACCGATTATAACGTGCTCCAAAGATAAATGCAGCGCGCACCCAAAGCGCGTTGCGATACGACACGCCCTGCGCACCGCCGGCCGATACAGCCCTGCCATCGAACGCTCAGGAAATCGCGGGGCCCTCACTCTTTTCCAGGAAGGCGCTCCGGCGCTCTATGGAAAAGACCATGCTTTCCATGAACGCCAGAACCAGCATGTAAAGCACCATGATCAATACCTGAACGGAAAGCCAGTAGTAGGTACCGTAATCCTGCTTCCAAACCGCATAGAACCAATAACCGGACATGGCGGTAAGATACATCAGGCACAGCCCGAGCGCGTATCGTCCCTGTTCGATACGCGGGGCAAAAAACAGCAACGGCAGCAGCAACATGATGTAATAATAATACGTGGGCGAAATGAGATAAAACAAGGGGACAAAGCCGAGAATATAGGCGCGGTAATCCTTTAATCCCATACAGGCGAACACCGTCAGCAACAGGATCAAAATCTGGGTGTGCCACCATTCATCTTGACGGTCACGGTACCATTCACTGCGCACCCTGGGCTGCCAGGACTTGATCGGCTTTTCAATATAACTGAAATCGTCGCCAAAATCCGCCATGAAAATATATTTGTACCCTACGCGCCACGTGCTGATATCGGTGTTGTGCTTTGTAATCTTGGTGGTGTAATCATTCCAATACTCTGTGCCATGCCAAAAAAGATGGGAAAGGCCGAGGAGCCCCACGGTCGTCACGGCAAAGGCGGCCAGAAAATAAAAATACCGGCGCTCCAGCAGTTTTTTCCAGAATCCCCACACAGCCAGCGCGGCCAGGCCCAGGCCGAGAACAACCCAGACCACAAATATGCCCGCCTGCAAAAACGGGGAATAGCCTCCCGTCCCGGAAACCAGCATGGTGAAGAAAGTACCCAGGCCGGGTTCTTCCCCCCCAAGCCAAGGAATCACCACCCCGTAGACCAGCGCGGAAGTTCTCCAGAAAAACAACGCCAGAAAAACGAGCGCCGTCACCTTGAAAAGCATCCTGACTTCAAAGGGCTGGCGATGCATCCCGGCACGCCGGTACAGGGACCTGACCTGGGCGACGGCGAGGTCCATCACGTTCCAAAAAAGTTTGGCCGCAATGCCGATGATCAGTACGGCGGGGAAAAGCCGCGCCAACGCAGAATATCCCGTGAGCGCCCCGGCGGCGGTAAATTTATTTTTCCGCACCAGGCAAGCCGACATGACCAGGCACATGGCCCAGTCGGTGCGAAGATAGGCCCCTTTCATGTGCCACCATTTCATCATGTAATGGGTGCCGAACAGGACAATCATCAGCAGGGCGGTGCGCGGTCCGAAGGCCCAGACCACCATGAGAAAGGTGATCAAAATCAGGAGCGGATCCAACAGGGCGAGAAACATCATCCCCCATTCATTGTCCGTGGAAATGCGGTTGCTCAAGAAGGTGCCCACAAGCATGGACCATACCGGTGTGCCGTTGTACCCCTTGTCTCGCAGGATACCATTCCACCGGTAGTCCACAAGACGTCCCTTGAACCACACGATATCCTTTTTGAACTCTTCCCATCGTTCCGGGGTGAACTTTGCCTTGTATTCATCCGCCCTTTCCAGAAAATGCTTGTGGTTCACATGGCGCCCCGTGGCCAGGTCCCGAATGGTGCCGGATTTGTCCTTCCATTTCATCCCGGTTTCAGAATCCGCGATAAGCGACGCTGCGTACATGTCCGTATAGCCCACTTCCCGGGCATACTTGGTGCCGATGTAGTAATGATAAAACTCGTACGCGTTAAGATAGCTGTTAAAGCGGTAATAATCGGTCGCTACGTAATTAAAAACGGCGAGCAACCCGACCACTGCCAGCACCCCCGTGAGTATCCAATAGGCCGCCTTGCGCCGGTATTCTCCCAAAAGTTGTTGCACAGGCGCACGGCGCAACAGGTAATACAGCACCACAAGCATGATCGCCGCAGTGGGCAGATAAAAGCGAAGTATGGTGTTTAAGGGATACAAGGTAGTCAGGTTCATGGGCAAAGGCCTCCAAAGGACGAAAATAAACTCCTTAGACGCGTGGGGAACACACGTATCCAGCGGGTTACTTTACGCTGGCTCCACTTGAAAATGCAAGAAGAACGGCACCCGCCCGCCTGTTCGCAGGGAACGCACCCGGCAATAGCACGGGAGGGGTTAAACGTTGAATTGCCGCAAATGGTGTTCAAAGTGCAGGACATGAAGCTGGTCCCAATCATCAATGTTCATTTTGCCAAGAAAGGGATGCGGATAGGGAACCAGTTCGTCATCCTGTACGCGCCTGAGATATTCCTCCACAAGGGCCTGCAAGGTTTCCATGTCTCCGGGCTCGGACAGCTGTACTCCCTGTTTTGCCAGTTGTTCCGGTAATTTGATATTTTTGGGAATCGGCACATACCCTCCCAGCAGAAGTGGTTTGAGAATCGTGCGGGTAAACCATGTGCTGCAGTCCGGAACTTTGGTTGATTTCCCCATGGCATGCTTGAGCGACCAGATGAAATGTTCGATAAGGCCGGAGCGGCGCAGTTTTCCCCATCGCGGCGCCTTGTCCGGAGAAATGCTCTCGATACGAAGGCACAACCGTTCGGCGTAATCCGTATCAAAATGCTGCATGGGCACCATATTCCTTGACCGTGAGGGCATACACCCGGACAGATCCCCACAATTCGTTACAATCCGACGCACTGGAACAATTGGCGAATTTCTTCTCCACTTAACCTGCGCCATTCGCCCGGACGCAAGCCCTTAACCTGAATGTTGGCAAACGCCACACGATGCAGTTTCTCAACAGGATGCCCCACGGCGGCGCACATGCGTTTGACTTCCCGTTTTCTGCCTTCATGGAGAACAAGTTTCAGCAGTGTGGTCCTGTTTCCAGCCTGCAAAATCGCCGCCGTGGCCGGGGAGGTCATGCCGTCCTCCAACCGTATACCCTGCTCAAGCCGCTTTAACGTTTCCGGCTGCACCTGCCCTTTTACCCACGCCATGTAGACCTTGTTGATTTTAAAACTGGGATGCATCAGCCGGAAGGCCAGGTCGCCGTCGTTTGTAAACAGGAGCACCCCTTCGACATCACAGTCAAGACGACCCACGGGGAAAACCCGGACATCCAGGCCTTCCAGATAATCCATCACTGTTTTCCTGCCGTGTGTATCCCTGGCGGTGGTAATGACATTGGGAGGCTTATTCATAACGACATATACTTTGTCATCGCAGGTTACGGGCTTGTTCTCCACCTGAATGCGGTCCACCCCCGGAACGACCTGCTGGCCTAATTGCGCGACCTCGCCGTTCACAAGCACTTTCCCCTCCCGGATAAGCGACTCACAGGCACGACGGGAATCGACACCGCATTCGGCCATATACTTTTGAAGGCGGACCTTTTCCATGATTAATCCAGGACCCGCAATTCATCCAGGGAAGGGAGTTCTTTTATGCTTTTCAAGCCGAAGCTGACGAGGAACTCGTCCGTGGTACGATACAATTTCGGACGGCCCGGAAGTTCCGCTATGCCGCTGATTTTGATGAGCCTTTTTTCCTGCAGTTGATCGAAGGCGTAGGAAACGCTTACACCGCGGATCGCCTCGACCTCGGCGCGGGTGACCGGCTGTTTATAGGCAATGACAGCGAGGGTTTCCAGCAGCGCCTTGCTCAGGCGACCGCTTTTCTTTACCTGGAGAAACCTGCGTATATAGGGCGCAAAGACTGGCTTGGTCGCCAGTTGATAGCCGCCGGCGATCTCATGCAGTTCATACGGCAGTCCCTCACGGCCGTTCAATTCGGCCTTCAACTCCTCCAGGAGATTGGCTACGATGTCGGAATCCATATCGCCAAGGGCCTCTGAGAGACGCGCCGCGCTCACGGGCCGATCGCTCACGAACAACAGCGCATACAAGGCACGCCGCGACTCATCGCGTCCCAAGGTTTCCAGGGGTTCCAGGAACTCCTCATTATCCAACACGTCATCACTCATGTGTGGTTTACCTATAGTCTTGATTGATACCGCAGCCTGATCGTTTACCTTACCCGGAGACTTTTCCCATGACATTGAGCAAGGGCAGAATCGTCTCCATAAGTTTGCCGAACTTGGAAGGACGCAGGGACTGCTGCCCGTCGGAAAGGGCGAGTTCGGGATGCTCATGCACTTCGACGATGATGCCGTCCGCCCCTGCGGCAACGGCCGCGCACGCCATTGGAATGACAATATCCCACCGCCCTGCGGCGTGGCTGGGATCCACAATAACGGGCAAATGACTGTGCAGTTTTATAACCGGCACCGCCTGTATATCCAGGGTATTGCGCGTCTCCGTTTCAAAGGTGCGGATACCCCGTTCACAAAGCACCACGTTGGGATTACCTTCCGAAAGGATATATTCCGCCGACATGAGGAACTCGTTGATGGTGCACATCATGCCCCTTTTCAAAAGCACCGGCTTCTGAGCCTTGCCCGCGGCACGCAACAAGCCGTAAT